>OBJF01002609.1_pt1 | contig 12828 bp, 5 predicted proteins | sample 1519091 | NCBI WGS metagenome assembly OBJF01 (sample SAMEA2452124, study PRJEB22498) | human gut metagenome | biome: human feces; feature: human gut; material: feces | place: Australia | collected 2012
GACTTCACTCAGCCGGAGCCTGCAAACAATTTTGCGCATAAATCTTGACGGGACCATCGAGTGCGCACCGCAGTGGAAGATCCTCTGTACAAGGTCATAAAATCCTGGAAAAGGCACTGTAAAAATGAACTTACTCTACCTACTAGGCAATAAAATGATGCTTCAAAATCCATTATACTTTTCTCAAAGCTAAAGCAAGCCACCTTCCCTTAGGAACTAAGGGCGCATTTCTATACCGGTTATTCCATTCCGATATGTGCGTTCTCCGAAGGTAAATGCAAAGACCCATGCTGCGTTAAAGCCGATTTTGGATGAAATGAAGAAAGAAAAATAGCCTTCATTGATTCCAGCGGTGCAAAAGCAGCAGTTCACTGCAAACAGCCCCGGTTCCCTATGAAAGGGACCGGAGCTGTTTTTTTGCGTCACTTCATGGAGCGTGCCAGGAACGCGGCGATCTGCGCGCGGGTGCAGGTACCGGTGGGGTCGAAATGACCGTTACCCACGCCGGTGGTAATGCCGTTCTCCACGGCCCAAGCCACGGCCTGCGCGTAATAGCTGTCAGTAGGAACATCGGTGAAGTTCGCCGTACCGCCCGCCGTGGGCTGGCCCACGGCCCGCCACAGCATCGTCACCATCTGGGCGCGGTTGATGGCGGCGTTGGGGTTCGCGCCGTCGGAAACGCCCTTGTCCTTGGTCCAATTCTGTGCCTTTTCGTACCAAGTGTTACCGCCGGTCAAGTCCGCGCCGTTCTGCCGCGCAAGGATCGTCCAAAGCTGGGCGCGGGTGGTGGAGGCGTTGGGCGCGTAGATCGTGGTGCTCATGCCGTTCACCAGTCCGCGCGCACTCACGAAGTCGATTTCGTCCTCGGCCCAGTGGTTTCGGGTGTCGATGAAGCCCTTGGAGTTGTCAACGATCTTCACCGTCGCGCTGCCGTCCACGGTCAACTGGATACCGTCCTCGGTGGGAATGGAATCCTTCAAAATTTCCTCCGTGCCGTCGGGGTGGACGAGCACCGCCACCGTACCGGGGGTCACGTTGGAAACAGGAATTTCCACCTTGGTCTCGCCCGCGCCCTTGGGAAGCTCGATGCTCACCGTGGGGGCGGTGCTGCTGTTCCGGGTGGCCTCGACCTCCACGGGAACCTTGACCGCCTCGCCGTTCTTCTTCGCGTCCGCAACGGCCTTGCCGCTGACCTTGGCCGCCGCCTCGGTCTGGCCGTTTTTGTCGGTTTTCACCGTGCCGGTGGAGCCGTCAGCGGCCTTGTTCTCGGTGACGGAACTGCCGTCCTTCTTCGTCTCGGTCTTGGTCACGGAGCCGTCCTTGCCGGTGGTGGTTTGGGTCACAGAGCCGTCTCTCCGGGTCTCGGTCTTGGTGGTAGAGCCGTCGGTATTGTTCTTCGTCTCCGTTTTAATGACCGGATTGCTGTCATGGCTGTCCCGGTCGGAGGAAGATCCGCCGGAACTGTCGCCCGTAGAGCCGCCGGGCTGAGAGGGCGTAGTGCCGCCGATCACGGTGACCGTGCAGGTGGCGGATTTGCCCGAACCGTCCGCCGCGGTGGCAGTGATCGTCGCGGTACCAACCTTGACCGCCGTCACGGTGCCGTCAGGGGCTACCGTGGCAACATCCTCGTCAGAGGACGCCCAAGTCAAAGCCTTGAGGGTGGCGTTCTCAGGCGCGACCGTGGCGGTCAGCGTTTCGCTGTTTCCAACAGAAATCGAAGTTTCCGCCTTGTTAAGCGTGATTTGGGAAACAGGGATGATCTCGGGCGTCACGGTGCGCTCGTAGCCGCAGATGTTGCAGGTAGTGTCCGCGTCATCGTCGTAGATGTGCGCCGCTTTGTCCTTGATGCTTTCGGACTGATTCGGGCACGCCGCATCAGTGCATTCGTGCCAGTGATTCGTACCGTCCTTGCTCCAATCGCCGTAGCGGTGCTCATGCGCGGGCGGGGTCACGGTGAGCGTCGCGGGCTCGGAGTATACGGGAGGCGTGCTCACGCGGTCACTGCCCGTATGGTTGTTCGTGTTCCAGAGCACACAGCGGAACATCTGGCCGCTCTGCGCTGCCGTGACGGACGGGATCGTGTAGCTGGGAATGTAGTTCCAATCGTCCTCCTTATGACTGATGCCGCCGGCGCCTTCGATGTCCGTCCAGTTCTGGCCGCCGTCGGTGCTGCTCTGCCACTGATACTCCAGCGTGTTGAGATATTGATCGATCAGCTTGGCGGAGAATGTCACCGAATCACCCGCAGCCGCGGACACGCTCTGCGGCTGCTCCGTGACCACGGGCGTGACGCACACGTACAGCCGCCAGAAACCGGTCACGGTCTTGACCGTATTGTCGGGATAGGTCAGCGTGACATGGAAGCAAACACTCTGATAGTCCATCTCATCCGTAATGGTGATGGGATAGGATTCGCACGCGGGTGGGATCGCAGCCCACTCCTCTTCCGTTGGCATAACGTTTCTGCAGTACTTCCAGCGGTATTCTGCTGTGACGCCCGTCAGAGAGCTTACGGGATACCAGGTACTATTGTCGTATAAACCGGCGATAATCGTTGCGATCTCGCCCTGAATGAATTCGCCGTTTCCCCGCATGGGCGAGGCCGCGCCGCGCAGATATGCGGGACAGTAGTAGGCGGTAAATGTATGGGAATATGTCGTGCCATCCTTATTCGTCGCCGCGCAGCGGAACTTTGCACCGTGCAGGGACAGGGGCAGGATCGCCTGATAGGTGGCTTCGGTCGCGCCCTCGATGTTCTCCCAGGTCTTGCCGCCGTCCCGGCTGACCTGCCATTGCAGCGCGGGCGCGGGCGTGCCGGTGACATCAACGGTCAGGGTCATGTATTCATTGCTTTCGACCACGCGGCTGACATCCTCCTCCGGGCTGGTGAACTCCGGCACATCGCCGATGGTCATGCTGCCGTCCGACTTGGGATAGTATTTGTTCCCGCCGACGGTCACAGTCTCCACCTCCGCATCCTTGGGGATCCAGAGGTAGATTTTGCCGCTGCCGTCGGAGATGATATGGCTGTCGTCAAATGTAGTATTGGCCGGAAGCCCGGAAAGGGTGACATCCTCCACGGCGGCATTCTTTTGCGAAAGGGTCAGAGTGACCTTTTTCAGCTCATTGCCGCTGGAATCTTTCACGACTGTGTTCACCGGAACATCCAGATCGACACTGCCGCCGTTGATGACAACGTTGGCGCAGTTGACCGTGCCCAGACCGAGGACGGTGCTGTTTGAGATGGTGAGTTTCCCAAGCGTCGTCTCCGGCTTGTTCGTGCAGTTGTTGATGAGCGTGATGCCATTGAATGTCAGGGAGGCACCGGTGCTGCCGTCCATGGCGTGGTCGCCGCGGAGCGTCAGCTTTTCACCGCCGGACTGCCCCTTGATGGTCAGACCGCCCGAACCCTTGAGCGTCCAGACCGCATCGGTGCTGCCTTCGTTGGACCTCATGACACTCTCAGTGTTTTCCATCAGCACGATGGAGAGCTTCGAGCAGTCATCCAGCTCCACGCGCTTGTTCGGGCCGCTCAGGTCCAGTCCGTTGAGCTTGACCTCCGCCTCGCCGCCTGTAAGCATACGGATGCCGAAGTCTGTGATAAACTTCCAATCCGCCTGGAGCTTGACGTCTTTTTCCGGGTGATAGCCGATCCAGGTGTCCTTTGCGGAATCTCCCAGATAGCCCGCACAGAGTGCGGTGTTGTTTCCGCCGGGGGTGCCGCGGAAGGCAAGCACGCCCGAGGCGAGGAGCAGGTTGAGCAGGATCATCTTGCCGCTGGCGCTGTTGTCGGCGGTGGTGATGATGGGCGCGTCTTTCTGCGGATCATGGATGAAGCCGACCGGCGAACTGCCGTCGTCCTGAAAGCCCTCCACACTCATGATCCTTGTACCGTTCGGAAGCCAGAGGTAGACAGTGTTGTCGCTGACAAGCATGGTGAGATCCTTGATGACGTCATCGTTGACAATGTTGGGGATATTCACGCGCAGTTGTGTGACCAACGGGTAAAAAGTCGACTGCATGGTGCCGCTGGTAGCGTTGGTGCGGTAGGCGATCATCATGAGGTTCCGGCTCTGGTTCATGTCCTCCAGCTCGACCTTTGTCCGGTAAACAGGATTGCCGCTGTGATCCGTGACGCCGGTGACCGCCTTGCCGGAGGCATCCGTCAGGTTGGCGTTGCTCCTACGGTCGATCTTCACCGTGCCGCCGGAGTGCTCCCCCTCCAGGGTGCTGCGCGTGACGCGCAGATTTCCGGCAAAGCCGGCGCTGATCCAGCAGTTTTCAACGGATACGTTGGCTCCCGTTCCGCCGATGGTCTTACCTGCGGCATAAACGGCGCAGTCCTTGAAATTCACAGTTGCGCCGCTTGCCGCCGAAAGACCGCCCATGAGCACCAGTGAGGACTGCGCCATGCCCCCGCCGATGAGGTTCAGCGTGCCGCCCCGTTCCACATGGATGGTGGGTGCGCTGCCGCTTTTCAGATAGCTCTTGCCTGTGAGCTTCAGGTTCAGCGTCGCGCCGCTGCGCACGGTAAGAAAGGTGTGATCGCGCACGATTGCAAGACCATCGAGCACGACGGTATGCTCACCCTCCCGCACGTCGATGCCGTAGTAATTATTGTAGTCCGATGCAAGGACCCTGCTAAAGCCCTCTTTGAGGTTCAGCTCCTGCTGCGTGCTGCCGGAGCTGTAAACATTCTGCTTGATGGAATCTGTATCCCCGGGGCGGTCGGCGTTGCGATAGTACCAGGTTTTTCCCTTGTTGTTTTGGTCCTCATTGTAGCTGAGCACCAGCACGGCATTTCGGATGCCGCTGATCTCCACCTCTTTTTCAGGGCTTACGGTTGTTTCGAGGATCACATTCTTGTAGATGCTGCCGTTCACCGGCTTTGTTATGACAGCCTTTGTGTATGCCGTGTCTCCATTGGTCCCGGAAAGATCCCAGCTGCCGTTGACCTTCAGCGCGCCGTTTTCATTCTCGTTTGAAAGAATCGGGTTCTGTGTTTTCGCGTACAGATAGCCGCCGAGGTCGACCGTCAGGTTCGAGGAAACGTAAATAGCTTCCTTGCCGTCGTATCGGTTGGTCTTCGTACTGTAGCCGTTGGAATAGGCACGGACGCTTCCCCCGCCGCCGATTTCCAGTGCATTGGCCTTGATGCCGTAGCCCTGACAGCCGTCATTGCCGTTCCGACCGTCGCTCGTGGCGGTCACCTGACCGCCGACGACGCGCAGTGTTCCGCCCACAAGCAGGGCGACGGGATAGTCATTTTGGTATACACAACCCTTGGTGGTCGCATTAAGCGTGCCGTTCACTGTCAGATTGTTCTTAACATTGAGCGCGTAGAAGTCCAGATTGTTTCCCTTTGTCTCCGCAGTGACGCTCGTCCCGGCGCCGACGGCCATGCTCCGCGTCACGGTTCCATTCATGTAGCTGCGCAGTGTCAGATCCACGCTCTCGCATGTCTCAATGCCGCCGGACTGAATGGGGAAGGTCTGGGCTTCAACGGTCAGGCTCCCGCTGCCGGAGAAGCGGACGGTATTGCCCCAGATGCCGAGATAGCGCGGCGTATTCACATCGGAAGCGGCGGGCATATACTTCAAGCTACTGGAATCACCAATGTAATTTCTGCCCTCAAGCACGATGTTCAGCGTCCCGACATTACGGCTGTCGAGAAAGACGTTATAGTATTTGAATATGCCGGACAATTGCTCGGACGAGACCTTTGTATAAGTGTCGATCGTGCAGTTTCGCAGCGTCAGCGTCTTTGTGTCAGCGTCATACTTGAAGCCGCCGGTCGTATCGTAAGTGCTGCTTATAGAGCTTTGTGTGATGTCGAGAACGGTGCTGCCGAGGGTAATCGTGCCATTCGCCGCCCGCGCACTGATGCCATTGGCCGCCCGCATTGCGGCAGGGCTTTTTTTGGCGGCAACGGCGTCACTGCCAAGTTCATCATCCGCTGGCGCGGATGATCCCTCGTCCTCCGCGATGGCGTTCGGCTGCTCCTTACCGAGCTTCGACTCTTCCGTGCAGGCTGTTTCGCAGATGCTTGGGGAAACATTTTCTCCCCTTTTCTCGTCATCTGCGAATGCTGTTGTGGGGATCAGGGTCAAGCACAGAGCAAACGCGGTAAGCAAGCTAAGAAATCTTCTTTTCATCGTGATTCCTCCATGATAAAAGAATTTTGGTTTCTCCAAGGGGATACCCCCTTGCAAAAATTTCATTTTTCCGTCAGGGCCTCAAAGCCCTTTTCCGCCTGCCGGACGGTCTTTTGGATGATGCCCAAAGCCATTGTGTGAAGGTCCATCTGCAAGACTGCCGCCGTGATCGCCGTGCGTTTCTCCTTCGGTACGTCATAGAGCTTGAGCGAGCAGTCCAGAAAGCGGGAGATCTTGGCGTCCATCGTGAAATACACGTCACAGGGAACCGACATGAAGCCCCGCATGATACTGGCGGACGCGATCTCCATTTCGTAGAAGTCCTTGGGCTGTGCCTCCGGCAGATAAGGCCCGAAGATGACTTGCAGCCGCTTCGTTGTGCTTTTGTAAAGATATGCCGCGATGGTGGGCAGAGAGTATGCCATCACATACAACTCCCGCAGCGGCTCGGTCAGCTCGGCGATGTGGAGCTGGAGGGCCGTTTCCACGGCGTACAGGAGCACAGGGTCTTGTTCCCCGCTGTGCTGTCCCGCCAGCGCGAATTGCCCGCTGAACATCCGCTGTACCAGCTCCAGCAGCAGCGCCTCCTTACTGGGAAAAACATGGAAAAACGAACTCTGTCCGATGCCCGCCGCCTTTGCGATCTCTCCGGTTGTAGTTCTGGTGTAGCCCTTTTCCAGGAACAACGCCACCGCCGCCCGTAATACCTTCTGCTGCGTTACCAGACCGTTTAACAGTTTTCCTCTTGGCAAGTCAGCGCCCCCCTTTATAACTTTTCTTGCGATTGCACTTTTATAATACCATGAGTCATTCCATCACGCAAGAAAAATTTCAGCGCCAGACCAGCAAAATTGGAATCTCCCTGTTCCTGACCCAGTTTTGACCCAGAATGGAATTTAAACTGTACCCAAGAAAATGGACACGAGATTTTGACCCATGGCCCCGTTCGGCGGACACGCATTTGACCCATAGGGTCAGAAGCGCCGCACCTGTGTTATGATAAGGGGGAGGTGAATGTAGGCCGTTCAGAGGATTGAAATAGAGAAGAGAAAGGATGGCGGGAAAAAAGAGGAGGTGGACGATCCCCATACTTCTGCCGCAAAGCAGAAGAGGCCGCTCCGTATCGGGGCGGAACTGCTCCTTGCGGAGCGGCCTTCTTGCTCTTGCGTTGCTGCCTGTATTCGACACTACTTCCCCAGGCAAGGGCGGCGGCTGGAACCGCGCTGGCGCGCGTCACGGGGGGCACCCCTCCGAGGATCTCTCGGAGCTGCGTACAGGAGTATAGAAATAAATATAAATAATACAAATATAAAAAATGAGGGCGTGGAGAAACAAGTTTCTCCACCGCCATCTGAATTTTATTTTTAAGGAGAAAAGAGTATGACCAATAGTAAGAAGATGACCATTGAAGAAATGGTCGATTGTTTCCGCATCATGTTTAGTTAGGCAGTTGCCGAGCGTTCCCAAGACTACGGCATTGTGATGGAAGAAGCGTATAACCTTTGGGCGCTGCTATACTACACTCGCCCCGCCGAATGCCCATCGTTATCAGCAGTTGCATAATACAGTGGAAGTCCATCGGGCAATCGGGCAGCAGCTTAAAAAATCTTTCTGCTTGTTCCTTGGTCATTGCATCAACGGGCTTCTTTTCTTTCTTTGGCGCGTTGACCTTTCGCATCGGATTCTGCGCTATCATTTCCTGCTGCTCGGCATAGCCAAATATCAAGTTGAGCGTCCCGTACTGATGGCGTAATGTTTTCGCCGAAAGCGGTTTTCCCAATTTGCTCTTGAACTCTGTACGCAGATAGACGAGATATTTTTGAATATCAACAGGGCTGATTTCCTGCAAGACAGAACCCTTGAAATACTCCGAGATAATGCGCGTCATGTTCTTGTAAAACGCTATGGTGTTCGGCTTGTCATTCTCGCCGCGTATCTGCAAGACGAACCACGTATCATTCACAAACGACACAAAATCGTCCCGCCGCTTATCAGGCGGTAAACGGTACGCGCTGCCGAGTTCCTTTTGCTTCTGGTATTCTTCTCTGATTTCGTTCTCCCACGCATCCGCCGCGCGCTCCGCCGCTTTCTTTGCCTTGGCAGCAGTCATTCCCTCTGGCGGCGTCCATGTTGTGTATTTTCGTATCTGCTTGCCGCGCACATCACGCTCTAAGCAGACGATAAAGCGGAAAGAAATAATCTTGCCGTTTTTCTTGTTTTCTCGAATGTTCGCCATTGAAACGCACCCTTTCATTTCTGACGTATCAATGACTTTCACGCGCGATTTTCGCAGTTGTGCGCTTTTTTGTGCGCTTTTGGAGTTTTTACACATTTGCGCACCACGCGTTTTGCTCTTAAAAGTTGCAAAAAGCCTTGAAAAAATTACGTTTTCAAGGCTTTTCGTTGGTCCGAGTGTAATTATAGGATTTCAGAAAACACAGATATATCAACGGTTTGCTGGCAGTCGGCAAGAGGTATTTATTCTAAACATTTCGGTGCAGAACTGTTACTTGGGTAATAATGTCACGCAAGCGATCTTCCCCCACAAGATAGTCCAGAACATCATCGGGTGTATCACAAATTTTCTCTTGCTCTCCATTTGTAAGTGCGATGCAGTACTTATTTCCGTAAAAACAAACGCCATATTGCAGTCCTTTCCAGAAAAAGACAGGTTCTCCGCCGCGAATAATGCATTCTTTGAAATCAGATATGGTTTTGAAGCAATTCTCTTCAGCAGAATTAAACGTATATTTCATAACAGCACCTCTAAAAGCCTTAAACTCTGGTGCTCCATTGGGATATTCATCGCTCCAGTAATTCGTATGTGGCTTCTCAAAATTAGGGACTCCTTTTCTGGGAAACTCCCAATTGATTTTATGGTCGTGTGGGTTCGAATGAAATTTGGGGTTGGGGGCTGTAGTATGGTGCCTTTCCGCAACAGCTCGACCATCACTTCCAATTTTCGTCTCAACTTTTGAGCCGTCCTTGGCATAGGTTACTTTTATTTCTCCGGGTTTTCCAATCAAACGATGGTCTTCGGGCTTAGATGGTTTCCATGCTCCGCCATAGGCGCTGCCGCCGCCCTTATAAGTGCCGCCGATCAAGTATGGCTCTATTGTATCACGTTCGGGACGATATGTCTCGCCGATTTTGAAAGCGTCGAGATCTTCTGCCTTATAATTTCTCTCATAGCTCATATATCTCCACGAGCTTCGCTCATAGTCCACATACACAATGTTCCCCTGCATTTCAGGAAACGGCGTGTTGTAGCAGATGATTTTTTCCGGCTCAATACGCCGAAGCATTTCATTATAGCCGGCCATGAACCATTCTTTCTGGTCGCAGCGGTTATCATGCTCAGATGCCATATAGGTGGAGACCGCAACAACGCTGCCTTTTTCGATCCCCTCAAAACAGAAATCAAAGGTGGATTCATCACCCCAGTTTACCGTGGGAATAACACGGATTCCCTTGGAGGCCCAATAGGCGCCGCACCAGCGGTTGCGGAACACATTGTAAAGCTGCATAACAGGCGTCATTTCCAGATACATGCTGAAATCCGGAGACAGCACCGCGCGGTATCGGGAGAGTTTTTCGATGTCGCTGTCTGGATTCTTCCAGACTCGTTCAAAACGATAGTCATACAGGAAGAAATGAACCATACGGTCAAGATGATTCTGATCCTCCGGATGAGTTTTGTCAAAACCGATCAACAGAAGATCATCAAAGTCTCCGGAGTTCTCTTGAAACTTGGGAATGACAGGGATTTTTAACTTTCCTTTGCCGGGGAATTGATTGCGAAGCAGGGTTTGACTAGTGCGATAATTGTAGTTTTCTTCGGTCATATTGGAACCTCCTGCATTATAGTAAGGAATAAGTCCTTCTACCAGTAGGAGGAGAGGATAACGGAAGATGCACCGTTCCGTGCAATAAAAGAGCTCCGGAACTGAAAAAAGGGCAAGTCCTGTAAGGACTTACCCTTTGGTCCGAGTGGCGAGATTCGAACTCACGGCCTCATGGTCCCGAACCATGCGCGCTACCAACTGCGCTACACCCGGATATGAAGTTGTACGGCTCACGCCGCGAACAGTAGTATTATATGAGCTTCCCTCCGTTCTGTCAAGAGGGAAATCCACATTTTTCAAAAAGCCCCGCGGCACACGGCCGCGAGGCTCTGGCGGGAGCATGTGAGAATCGAACTCACCCGAGAGGCTCTTCACCCCTCTCACCGGTTTTGAAGACCGGGGGGCACACCAGCACCCATCTACTCCCATGTGAGAGGCGACAAAAGCCGCCTCATTTTTCTATCTCGCCAAACTGCGCGCCCGGCCTGCGGACATCACCCTCGCGGCGAAGAATCCCTCGCCGGTCGTAATACTCCAGCACCAGCAGCGCGTGGTCGCGCGAGGTGCCGAGCGCGTCGCGGAATTCTCCCAGCGTGAGCGTGTCGTGCGTTTCGAACCACGCCTTCACCCTTGCGTCGACCGCATCCAAAACACTTTTTTCGACGCAGAGCTCTGGCGCGAGCAGCACAAGCTCGCCGGTAGATAAAAGACTCTCAAGCACGCGCGCGCACTCCATGCGGTCTTTTTTGTCGAACAGCGCACAGAGCGCGTCCTGCTTTTTGCCAAGAATTCCCGCCGCGCGGCAGGTGCGCAGCAGCTCTTCCCGGATGGCGCTCTGCCGCTTGGTCAGATGCACGGAAAAGTCCGCAAGCGCGCAGTGCTCCGCCGTCAGCGTGAGTTTTCCCTCGCGCGCAAAGCAGGTGAGGATCGCGTCCGCATTTTCCCGTGCTTTGCCGCGCAGAAGCCGCTGCCGCGCCTCGGCGAGGCGCATGCCCGCGTGCAGCGGATGCTCTCGGTGGTACTTTGTCAGTATCGTCTCACAGTCTATCCACAGCCTGTCCAGCGTCGACGATGTAAGATAGCGCGACGGCGCGATCTCGACGAGCTTTCCCCGCGCACAGAGCACGGCGAGCATTTCCACCAGTTTTTCTTCCGGTTCATCGAAGCACGCGGCAAGGTCCGCAAGCGTCATGCCATCCGCGCCGCGCTCGCCGACGGCCTGCACGAGCTTTGCCTCGTCCGATCCGCTCTCGCGCACGGCGAGCGAGGCGATCACGCGCGCGTCGTTTCGCTTGTGCCGGTACGGCTGCTCGTCCAGGATCACCCCGCCGCCGACGGTCTCGAGCGGCGAGTAGAAGCGCACGACAAAGCGGTCGCCCTGCCGCGCGGCGAGCGCTTCGCTCAGCCGCAGCTGGGCATAGCAGCTCTCGCCCGGACGCAGCGCGTCGCGGTCCAGCAGCACCGCCTTTGCAAGGCGCACCGCCGCGCCGTGGTAGAGGTGCAGGCGCGAGCCGCTCTCGATGATCCGCTTAGAATCCGGCAGATTTTGCAGTTTCACATCCAGCATCAGCGACGGCTGCATCGAATCCGTCCTGCACAGCACATCGCCGCGGCTGATGCTCTCTTTTTTGATGCCCGCTAAGTTGACCGCCGCGCGCTGTCCGGCGTACACCGCCGACACGTCGCGCCCGTGCACCTGCAAATTGCGCACGCGGCACTGATTCCCGAGCGGCATGAGCTGCGCCTCGTCGCCGACGGCGATGTGCCCGTCGATGAGCGTGCCGGTGACGATCGTGCCGAAGCCGTCGACGGAAAACACGCGGTCGATGGGCAGGCGGAACGGCGTGCGCGCGCTCTTTTCCTCCGCGTGCAGTGTCAAGTCGTGCAGTGCTTCGCGCAGTGCCTCAACGCCTTCGCCCGTGCGGACGGACGTGCGCAAAATGGGGCTATCCTCTAAAAACGTACCCTTGACGCGGCTTTTGACGTCCTCTTCGAGCATGTTCAGCCAGTCCTCGTCGACTAAGTCGGTCTTTGTCAGCACGATGAGTCCGTCCTTCACACCGAGCAGCTGCAGGATGTCCAGATGCTCGACTGTCTGCGGCATGAAGCCCTCGTCCGCCGCCACGACAAGCATCGCAAGGTCGACACCGCCCGCGCCGGCGAGCATGTTCTTGATGAACCTCTCGTGCCCCGGCACATCGACGATGCTCGCACAGCTCCCGTCCGGAAAGTCGAGGCGCGCAAAGCCGAGGTCGATCGTGATGCCGCGCTTTTTCTCCTCGGCCAGCCGGTCGGTGTCCACGCCCGTGAGCGCCTTGACGAGCTCGGTCTTGCCGTGGTCGACATGACCCGCCATGCCGATGATAACATGCTTCATCGGATGGCCTCCGCAGCCGCCGCGGCGATCTCGGCAAAGTCTTCCTCTCGAATCGTGCGCACGCACAGCAAATATTGCCTGCGGTGGATACGCGCGACGATGGGCTTGGCGCGAAGGCGCAGCTTCTCTTCCAGTTCATCCACGCTGAGCCTCCCCGGCTCAATCGCGACGGCCCAGTCGGTGAGCTCCTGCGCCGGAGCGCTGCCGCCGCCGACAGCGTCGCCCGTCCGTACGAGCTGCGAGGAAACGCCCGTGTCCGCAAGCAGCTTTTGCAGCCGCAGCGCCTTGGCGTGCAGCTTATCCTCGCTTGCCGACAGCATCGCGAGCGTCGGGATCTCTCGCACGGCGATCTCGGCATCCAGATAGGCGCTGAGCGTCGCGTGCAGCGCGGCAAGCGTCATCTTGTCGAGCCGCAGCGGCCGCGCAAGCGGGTGCTTTTTGATCCGTTCGA
>OBJF01002610.1_pt1 | contig 12826 bp, 6 predicted proteins | sample 1519091 | NCBI WGS metagenome assembly OBJF01 (sample SAMEA2452124, study PRJEB22498) | human gut metagenome | biome: human feces; feature: human gut; material: feces | place: Australia | collected 2012
AGGAAGCGGCGGATCTCCTGGGCCATCTTGTGCCGCAGGATCATGTTGCGCTGCAGGGGAGGACGGCGCAGGTCGAGGTAGCGGTATTTCATACGCAGGTCGTCGCCGCCGTCCGAGTTCTCCTCGATGGTGAACGGGGGCACTTCGGCCTCGTGCAGCACCACGAGCTTCGAGGCGACGACTTCGATGTCGCCCGTAGGCATCTTCGGGTTCTTGGACGAACGCTCTACCACGCGGCCTTCGACCTGAAGGACGTATTCGCGGCCCAGTCCGCCGGCCACGGCCTTGACATCGGCCGGAGAGTGTTCTTCGACGACGATCTGGGTGATGCCGTAACGGTCCCGCAGGTCGATGAAGGTCATCGCACCCAGGTTGCGGACTTTCTGCACCCAGCCGGCCAGGGTGACCGTTTCGTTTACATTTGCGGCACGCAACTGGCCGCAGGTATGGGTTCTGTACATGGTCGTATCTGTTTTTTTCGTTGTTGTCGTATTGTGATTCACAAAGGTAGTGAAAACGAAGGTATAAAAAACAAACTCGCGCGTTTTTTATACCGGATGCCATCTCTTTCCTTCGACAGGGGAGGTGTGCGAGGCTGAATCCGGCGGGTTCGTCGGGAGGGGTGGCGGCGACTTTCCGTCTTTTGTAAAGGAAGAAAAGTGAGTGCGGAGTGGTGCGAACTAATTCGTTTCTTGTCGGAATTCCTGCTATTTACGAATACAGGCGGAACGGAAGAGAGGCGGCGATGTGGAGCCGGGTGAAAATTAGAGGCATATCGGATTTTCCGTTAAATTATTAATTTTGCCGAAAAACCGAAACGATGGAACAGCAGCAAACCGATGAAAAATTCATGCGCCTGGCACTAAACGAGGCGGAAAAAGCGTTAGAAGAGCAGGAAGTACCCATCGGTGCCGTGGTGGTCGCGGACGGACGTATCGTCGGCCGGGGGCACAACCTGGTCGAAACCTTGGCGGACGCTACGGCTCATGCGGAAATGCAGGCCCTGACAGCCGCAGCCTCGACCGTCGGAGGCAAATACTTGTCCGAATGTACGTTGTATGTGACGGTCGAGCCTTGCATCATGTGTGCGGGGGCGATTGCGTGGAGCCAGGTAGGGCGGGTGGTCTATGGCGCCGACGATCCGAAGCGTGGCTATCGCCGCTATTCGGAGCAGGTGTTTCCGCCCCGAACGACGGTGACGCGGGGGGTATTGGCCGAGGAGTGCGAGAGGCTCGTCCGTTCGTTCTTCGCTGCGTTGAGAAGGTGATTTTTGGAAAGTGCCGAAAAAAAACTAAATTTGCATTCCCTGCTTTCCGGCGGGAGTTTCGACGGATGGTTGCGACCTACAGAACGGGGCGATATTTCCGATGGGTTTGCAGGGAATGGTGATAAAAATGGACGGAACCAATTTTAACCTATAATTTATACAATATTTATGAAAAAACTTTTGATTTCCGCGCTTGCCCTGTTCGTTGTGGGGTCTGTGGCTGCGCAGGAAGGATTGGGCGAAACTTACAATAAGGCTGTCGCCGCTTACAATTCGAAGGATTTCGCATCCGCAGCTACGGCTTTCGAAACGCTTATCGATCAGGGGCTCGATTCCGAGGATCTCGATGTCCAGAGTTGGGTTGCAACGGCCAAGAAGAGTGTGCCGGTGTGCTATTTCCAAATGGGTCTTACGGCTGCTAAGGGAAATGATTTCAACACGGCGGTCGAGAATCTTACCAAGTCGGCCAATAAGTCGGCTCTTTACGGTGAGTTGCAGCAGGAGCGTATGTCGAATATGTTGATGGCGAAGATATATCTGATGTGGGGCGGAAAGCCTTTCAACGAAAAGAACTACGCCGAGGCTGCTGAAATTTTCGCCAAAGGTTATGCCGCCGATCCGAAAAATATGGAGATGGCCAACTTCTTGGGCATTTGCTATTGCGAGCTGGGCGACTTCCAGAAAGGTTTGGTTATTTTCAACGAAATCGCTTCTCAGGACAACCCCAAATATGCGGAGGATGTCGTGAAGGCAAAGGAGAACATCAAGCTCTATACCAATAACCGTATTGCCAAGTTGCAGGGCGAGAATGATTTCGACGGTATTATCGCCGTTGCCGACGAGATGCTGGCCGTGAATCCGCAGGATGCGCTGGCCCAGAAGATTCGTTTGCAGGCACTCTTCGACAAGAAGGATTATGCCGGCGTGATCGCTTCGGCCGAGGAGGCTGCTGCCGTGCAGACCGACGAAGAGGAGCGCAGCGACGTTTATTTCATTTTGGGTGCAGCTTACAATGCCCGCACGATGCCCCAGCAGGCGATCGACGCCCTTTCGAAAGTAACGGCCGGTGCGAATGTGGCTGCAGCACAGAAAACGGTGGCACAGCTTAAGGAGAACGCAGCCAAAGCGAACAGTTAGCGGGGTATTCCTGTTTTTGAAATGCGGGGCAGACTTTTTCGGAAGTCTGCCCCGTTTTATTCGAAAGGGCTTTGACTTCCGGGATGCACGCGGGGGCGGTTCTGCGGATGGTTTTGCGCTTTATCGTGGCGGGGTCGGCTGTTGGGCCGATTCAGGAGGAGCGGGAGCCTTTGTGCCGCAAGTCGGGGCGATGGCGGTGGCGGTGAGCCGGCCGGTTGGGTTCCGGTTTTCCTGTCCTTTCGTACGGAAGGTTTCCCGAACAGCCTGCGGACAATATCCGGAGAGGTTTCGGGTCGGTTTGCTGTCTGCCTCTCCGCCCAATGGCGGGCCCTACTCTTCGTTCTTTTCCTGGTTTATCCGCACGTTTTGCTGGATGCGCCGCAGTCCGCTGCGTGCGAGAGGTGTACTGCCGAACCGCAGGAGAAACACCTCTTCGCTCATTGCGAGCCACTCCCGATCCGAAATCGTCAGCGGGTCGAACAGGGGATCGAAATGCGGCGAGCGGTGCATGGGGGCTTTTTGGTTGTGGGGACAGCAGCTCTGGCAGCGATCGCAGCCGAAGATCCATCCGTCGAGGTCGGGCAGGGCGCTGTCGGACTCCTTTTCGATCGTACGACAGGAGATGCAACGGTTCGTGTCGATCACCTTGGGCGCGACGATGGCTCCCGTCGGACAACTGTCCAGGCAGTTCCGGCAGCGGCCGCAACGGGCTCCTGCGAACGGGGCATCGTACTGGTCGGACGGCAGGGTAAGTACCAACTCGCCCAGCAGGACATAGGAACCGTATTGGGGCGTGAGCAGCAGGGATTGCCGCCCGATCCAGCCCAGACCCGCTTCGACGGCCAGTTGTTTTTCCAGCAGCGGAGCCGTATCGACGAACGTGCGGCCCGTGAGCCCGGGGTATTGCCGGCGCAGGGCTTCGAGCATCGTGCCCAGCATCCCCTTGAGGACGGGGTGGTAGTCGCGGTTGCGGGCGTAGGAGGCGATTTTTGTGCGACACCCGGGCGGATAACCTTCGCCCAGCGGGTTTTTGTAGCTCACGGCGCAGACCACGACCGTCTGCGCCCCTTCGACCAGGCGTCGGACGTCGAAGCGTTTGTCGAGGTTGCGTTCGAGGTATTCCAGCGAGGAACCGTAGCCTTTGGCGAGCCATTCGCGGAAGTAGGATTCGTTCTCCGCAAGATGCTTGCAGGGCGTGATTCCGCAGAGGTCGAAGCCTGCATTCTCGGCAAGTTTTTTGATGTATTGACCAGAGATCATGGCGATAATTCGGCTCAAAAATAGTGTATTTACGGCAAATAATAGTAAATTTGCCCCGAGTATATTCTCATTTTAATTCGAAAGAAAATGACTATCCATACACTTTACGAACTGGTTCAGCACAGTGTAAAGAGTTTTGCATCGAAAGTCGCTTTTGCCATGTACGGCGGGGAGGAGCTCTCCTATGCCGAGGTGGGAACCCGCGTCAAACACGTGCAGGACCTTTTGATCGGAGCCGGTTTGAAAGCGGGCGACAAGGTGGCGCTGTTGAGCAGCAACATGCCCAACTGGTGCGTTTCGTACCTGGCCGTCACCTCTGCCGGCATGGTCGCCGTGCCGATCCTGCCCGATTTCTCGACCGAAGAGCTGGAGATGATTATCGCCCACTCCGAGGCCAAGGCGCTGATGGTTTCCGACAAGCTCTTCGCCAAATTGGCGAAGTCCACGATCGAATCTCTCCGTATCGTGATTCGTACCAAGAATCTGGGCGTGATCGCCTCCCGTCCTGCGGCGGAGAAGGGAGCGGTCGGAATTCCGAATCCCGAAGACCTCGCGGTCATCATCTATACCTCGGGTACGACGTCGCGTCCCAAGGGCGTGATGCTCTCCCACGCGAATCTCTGTGCGCAGATCTCCATGAGCGCTGCCATTTTCCCGATCTTTCCCGACGATACGTTTCTCTCGGTGCTGCCGTTGGCGCACACCTACGAGTGCTCGATAGGTATGATCTATCCTTTCTCGATGGGGGCCCGGGTTGTTTACCTGGATCGTCCGCCTACGGCCTCGGTTCTGATGCCGACGCTTGCCGAGGTACGGCCTTCGGTGATGCTCATCGTGCCGCTGATTATCGAAAAGATTTATCGCCATCAGATTCTCGCCAAGTTTACCTCCAGCGGATTTTGGCGTGCGCTCTACAAGATCGATTTCATGCGCCGTTATCTGCATCGTGTCGCAGGTAAGAAGTTGATGAAGGTCTTCGGCGGGCGGTTGCGTTTCCTCGGTATCGGGGGTGCGAAGCTGGACGGCGGCGCCGAGAAGTTCCTGCTCGAAGCCCGTTTTCCGTACGCTATCGGCTATGGTTTGACGGAGACGGCACCCCTGTTGGCCGGTGCGGCTCCCTCGCAGGTGCGCCTGGGTTCGACCGGGCCTGCCGCGCCGGGCGTCGAGCTGCGGTTGGAGAACGTCAATCCCGAAACCCGCCAGGGCGAGATCGTTGCCAAGACGCCGAGCGCCATGATCGGTTACTATAAGAACCCCGACGCTACGAAGGAGGTCTTCACCGAGGACGGATGGTTCCGTACCGGAGATTTGGGCGAATTTTCGGCCGACGGGTGGCTTTACATCAAGGGCCGGCTGAAGAATATGATCGTCGGTCCCAGTGGTGAGAATATCTATCCCGAGGATATCGAGAGCGTCCTCAATTCGCACGTCTGCGTCGCCGATTCGGTGGTTACCGAGCACGAAGGCCGCCTGGTGGCGCTCGTGCATTTCAATACCGACGCTCTCGAAGCCAAGTTCGACGGCTGGAAGGAGGATTTCGAGAATTGGAAGGAGAACCTCAAGAAGGAGGTCGTCGATTATGTGAATTCCAAGGTCAATCGTTTCTCGCGTATCTCCGAGGTCGTGGAGGAGAAGCAGGAGTTCGTCAAGACTCCGACGCAGAAGATCCGACGTTTCCTCTATACCAAGCGCAACCCTCACCAGAAACACGAAATGTCCAAGCGGTAGGGGTGTGTATGCAGTTATGATTCAGGTGCAGATTTCGGTTTGCGCCTGAATCTTTTTTCGGACGGTCGGGTTGCTTCCCGATCGTTTCCTTTGGCCGGAGCTCGTCCCGACTTTCCGATAGAGCTGAGCTGTGTCTGTGTCGGGGCAGTGCGGACCGGATGCCGCTGTTTCGGTTCCGTATGCTCGTCCGTGTCTGTTGCCTTCGGCGGAATGTGCAGCGGTCGAGATTTTACCGGAGCGTCTGTTTTTCGGATCCTGATTTGTACGGCACACCGCCGCTTCGCGTTGTCCGGTTTCCCGGGAAGAGGGATTTCTTGCAGCGTGAACTTCGCAATTTCTACTTTGAGGGTTGCGGACGCTGAAGGCGTTGGCAAAATAAAATCGGAAAAGACCCGTGCGTCTTTTCCGATTTCGTTGTATGGATTGTTCGCAGTCGGCAGGACGGATTTTTCCCGGATCATTCGGGAATTTGCACCGAGTCCGACGGTGTGGACAGATCGGGATGGATCAACTCGTTTTCATAAATGCCCAGCGTGCGGTAGTAGTCGTTGAGCTGGGCCAGCACGTCTTGGCGTCCCATGTAGGCCGCCAGGTAGTAGAGCCGGTCGAGCGATTGCATCTTGTCGATAATCGTCTGGGTAACCATGTCGCCCTGAATGCCTTGGAAATCGAGGTAGTAGTCGATATACTGCATCAGGTTGCGGGCATAGCTCATCAGCAGGCCGTCGCCCTTGTCCGGGGCACCGGCCATGTAGTAGCCTTCGATGAAGGGGAGGGTGTTGGCGTCGGTGTAGCGGATCTGTTGGGGCGGCAGTTTTTCGAGCCCCATGTCGAGCAGCCGGATCGCCTGTGTCGAATCCCCACGGAAAACATACTCTTTGGCTGCACGGGCGAAGGATTCGCGGGCTTTCGAGGCGCTCAGGGTATGTTGGATGGTATGGTCGGCGTAGGTTCGGGGATCGCTCAGGTTTCCGTAACGGAATGTTTCGGTCAGCAACGGCGTTACGTAGTCCGGATCGACACGCCCGATCTCCTGCACGTTCCTGCATGGCGTGTAGATCGGTACCAGCCGGTAAGTGTAACCGTCGAACTGGAGGTAATCGAGCAGCCCGAGCGATTGCAACGTGTAAACCTGTGTGAAATGGATCGGACGCTTCCAGTCGAAATGGGCCAGCATGTCGAGCAGCATCATCTCGCTCTTGTCGATCGTCCGTTTGGGCAGTTCCATGTAGATCGTATCCACCATCAGGTCGCGGTCGGCTTCCTTGACGATGCCCGAGGCGATCGCGTTGTCCTTGTTTACGGGCAGGGCGAAACGGTTGCTCGGCAGGTAGTCGATTTTGCTTCCGTTGCTCAGAACAAGTTTGGTGCGCGGATCTTCGTTGCGGATAAAATCGATGGCCTCTTTCAGCTCCAACGGGCGGTCCACGATGTTTTCTATGGGCAGCATGTCGTTGGTGTAGGTGTATTTGCTGCGTGGCAGCGTGAAGGGGATGCCCGGCGCATCGTTGGCTTTGGTTTTCAGTTCGTCGATGTACCATTCGGCGCCCAGGTAGCTCGTGTTCATGATCCGTACGTCCGGGCGCACGCCGTCCACCTCCTGATTGAACCACAGGGGGAAAGTGTCGTTATCCCCGTAGTTGATGACGATGGCGTTGGGCAGTACCGATTGCAGGTAGTTCCAGCCGATGTCGCGGGCTATCGTGCGGTGCGAACGGTCGTGATCGTCCCAGTTCTGGGCCGCGAGAATGCCCGGTACGACCATGCAGACGACCGTAGCGGCTATGGGAGCCATGAGGCCCTTGCGTCGGGTGGCCCAGACGATCAGGTCGCACACGGCGAGTACGCCCAGGCCGATCCAGATGCAGAAGGCGTAGAACGAACCCGCATAAACATAGTCGCGTTCGCGCGGTTCGTTGGGCGAGGTGTTGAAGTAAACCACCAGCGCGATGCCCATCATCACGAAGAGCCACATGACGATCGAGAAGTTGCGCGGATCGCGGTTGAGCTGATAGATCAGGCCGATAAGACCCAACAGGAAGGGGAGGAAATAGTAGGTGTTGCGCCCCTTGTTATTCGCTATTTCGTCCGGCAGGTTGTCCTGCGGTCCGAGGTAAAGCTCGTCGATCCACTTGATGCCAGAGAGCCAGTTGCCGTCGGTGATGATCGCGTCTGTAGGCTGGATGTCGCTCTGGCGTCCTACGAAATTCCAAAGGAAATAGCGCCAGTACATGTGGTTGAGCTGGTAGGTGAAGAAATAGTTGAGGTTCTCGCGGAACGTCGGCTCCACGATTACCAGCGGTTCGTAGCCCGAACCGTCGTCCCAAAGCGTCCGGCGTCCGAAATCGAGCACTTCGATCTTGTTCGGGCGTCCCTGCGCGTCGCGGACGATTTCGCCGTTTTCATCCCGTTCGTAATCGGTCCGGGTGCGGTAGGCGCTCCATGATTTGTAACTCTCCTTGCTGGCAGCGTAGTTCCACATACGGGGGAACAGATGCATGAACTCGTCGGGGTGTTCGTACCCGGAGATGATCGAAACCGTTTTGTACTTGCCGTCGTCGTCCAGGTAGCGGACATCCTTGTATTTGTAACCGGAGGTCGGGGCCGAGAACTGGGGACCGTAGAGCAGCGGTTTGTCTCCGTACTGATCGCGGTTGAGCAGCGAATAGAGGGCGAACGGATTGCTCGGGTTGTTGCTGTTCATCGGGGGATTGGCCGCGGCGCGGATCGTAACCGATGCGTAGGACGAGTAGCCGATGAGGATCATCAGCGTCGAGAGCAGCACGAGATTGAGCACCGTGCGCCCTTTTTTATGGGTGAAATATACGCCCATGCCGAGCGCTCCCAACAGGGCTACTACGAAGAACACGAGGCCGGAATTGACGGGCAATCCCAGTGAATTGACGAAGAAGAGGTCGAACAAGGCGCCGATATAGACCGTATGGGGGATGATGATACTGTTGATGAAAACCAGAATCGCGCCCGAAATGAGGGTGCTGACCGCAATACCTTTGAACGTGATGCGCTGCGTTTTGCGGAAATAGTAGATGAATACCAGCGCGGGAACGGTCAGCAGGTTGAGGATGTGCACGCCGATCGAAAGCCCCATCAGGTAGGCGATCAGCACGATCCAGCGCATCGAGTGGGGCTGGTCGGCCTGTTCCTCCCATTTGAGCATGAGCCACACCACCAGGGCGGTGAACATCGACGAGAGGGCATATACTTCGCCTTCGACGGCCGAGAACCAGAAGGTGTCGGTGAAGGTATAGGCGAGTGCTCCGACCGCACCTGTACCCAATACGGCCACGATGTTGGCTTTCGTAAGCTCCGCGCCCTGACGGGTGAGGATGCGGCGTGCCAGGTGGGTGATCGTCCAGAAAAGGAACAGGATGCAGAACGCGCTGGCCAGGCAGTTCATGGCGTTCACCATGTGGGGTACATAGTACGTCGAGGGTGCCAGTATCGTGGCCAGGCGGGCCAGCAGCATGAAGAGCGGTGCTCCGGGCGGGTGCCCTACTTCGAGTTTATACGAGGTAGCGATGAATTCGGAGCAGTCCCACAGGCTCGAAGAGGGCTCCATGGTCAGCAGATAGGTCATGGCCGCGATGGCGAAGACGATCCAGCCGACGATGTTGTTCCAGCGTTTGTAGCTATTCATTTGAGTTTCGGTTTGTCCGCAAAACGGCATGTCCCCTGCGTGCGAAGTCGAACGTTCGGTTTTTTAGGGCAGTCCGTCGGATTTAAGTCTGTTGTTGTGTACAAATACGATGAAAGCCGGGTGCAAAATCGATTTTGCCGGATTTTGCCGCAACGGGTTTCCCGTGCTGTGCAAAGATAGTGAAAGCCGGGAGAAAACGGGAACTTGTTCCCGGTTTTCCGAGGCGGATCCTATCTTCTGCAAAGATATTAAGATAACGCTTAAATCGGGTGTTTATTTTTGTTTTTTGTTCGGATTCTTTATTATCGTCGGTAAAGTATGGGGTGCCGCAGGCCGGAATCCGGGTATATGAGGTGCGAGATTCGTTCGATTTTCGGGGGATGCGGGATTCCGGTTGTCTGCCGGATTCTGAAATTTCAACAGAGAGGAGTATGTGTTGGCAAAGGGAGAGTATATGCGGATCTGAATCGTGTTGTGGAATGAATTCGGAAAAATTTTTATAAGGAATGCCGACCTGTGAAAAACCGGTCCGATTCATAATCGGACCGGTTTTTTTGTCTTCGGAGCAACTCCTGAAAGATCAATAGGAGTAATCCTCGCAGGGAAGTTTTCCGGTGTATTCGATTTCGAGCTCGGTATTTTTGTCGTCCTCGTCGATGGCTTTGAATGAGCCCGTAATGGTATAGTCGTCATTGCCGTTGGCGACGATTTTGAGAGTTCCCTCCGTGATTCTGTTCTTGATGATTCCGTAGGTGGGATCGTTGTAGTTCCAGAAGGATTTCGCCAGATCGAAAGTCATGTTCTCACCGGCGGCACCGCCCGTGTAGTCGCCGCTGGCGAGTTGCAGAGGATCTGTGGGCGCGAGCGTAATGTAGAACGTGATGCCGTATTCTTTTATCGGAGAGCCATCTTTCAGGCCGAGGAAGAATACATTGTCCCCATTGTAGTAGAGGTCGCCGACGGTCATGGTTGCTTTCGGTGCTTCCGGAGCCGGAGGAGTCGAATAGTTGTTGAAAGGTACTGTGCCGGTAAAATCGATCTTAATGGCTGTTTCCTGTCCGGTGTCGCTCGCTCCCCGGAGAGTGCCGGTTACGGTGTAGTTGTGGTTCCCGTTGTTTGTCACGGTGAGTGAACCTTCTTTGATCGTATTTTTGATCCGGTCGTTGAAATTCTCCTTGTCGATGAATGTCCAAGAGGATTTGGCTGCGTCGAGGGTCATCTCTCCGCTGCCGGTCGATACGGGGTAGTCGCCGCTGACGAGCTGCAGGGTCTCCGAAGCGGGTAGTTTGAACGAGAGCGACGCTTCGTAAGTATCTGTCGGGTTGGCGTCCTTGAGGGTCAGAGTATAGATATTGCCGTCGTAGTAGTCCAGGTTGCCGATGGTCATGGTCACCTCCGTAACAGTCGGTTCCACGGGTTCCGGATCGGCGTAGTCCTCGAAAGGAAGAGTGCCGGAAAAGTTGATTTTCAGAGCTGTGTTTTTACCGGTTTTATCGGATGTACCTTCCAGTGTGCCGGTGATCGTGTAGTTGTGGTCGCCGTTGCTGACGATGTGAATTTTGGTTCCCTCCTTGAGCCGGTTTTTGATCTTGTCGTTGTGGTTGTCCTTGTCGGTAAAGTTCCAGAATGACTTGCTCGCATCGATGGTCATCTCTTCGCCTGTCGTTGCTGCCATATAGTCGCCGCTGGCCAACAACGGTGAATCCGAAGCGGGCAGCTTCAAGTAAAAGGTTGTCTCGTAGAGATCGGCGGGATTGGCATCCTTGAGCTGGAGATAATAGATGTTGTCGTTGTAACGATACAGGGAGCCGGTGGACATGGTTACCTCAGGCACTTCGGGTGCGGGATCATCCGGAGTATCCGGATCATCCGGGTCTTCATAGTCTTCCGAGTAATCGGAAATCAGCAACCGACCTGTGAATGCGAACGCTACGCCCGCTTCGTTTTCCATAATGGAACCCCCGTCCTGAATGGAGCCGCCTTTCATGTGGCCTCTGATCGTGTAGGTCATGTTGTCGCCGATGGCGACTTCGAATTCTCCGGCTTCGGCAACGTATTGTGTCCATTTGGGGGCGACCACATTCCAGTTGGAACGGTATCTAGTCGTATTTTTATTGTTGAACGTATTTATTTCCCAAGTGGAGGAGGCGGTGTATTTCCCGGCCGGAAGGGTGAAGCTACCCTTTTCCTGTCGTGGGACATTGACATAAAAGCATACGCTACATCCGCGGGCAGAGTTGTTCAGGTCTTTCAGGTAGAGGAAATAAACGGCTCCGCCTTCTTTGCTGTATTCACTGTCATGCCCGTAGTACATCAGTTCGCCTTCGGTCATCGTATGGGCGATGTACCCGGTCATGGGCGGATTGGGATCGTCCGGAATTTGGGGTCCCTGTGGGTCGTCCGGGTCGTTCGGCTCCGTCTGTTCCATACCGTTGTCTTTGTCGCTGCATGAAGGCAGGCATCCCAAAATCCCCCCCCCCGAACATCAGCAACATCCATGCGAATCTAAAGTGTTTCATAGCGTAAAAGGTTTTAGTGCCGGGCCTACGGCAGGTTTTTAATTTTCGGCAGAAACGAGGCCGGTCTTAAAAAAAAGCGCTTTCTGCTTAAGTGTTTTCTTTCATGTAATAGAGATGTTGTTTTTCTTTGTTGGAAAAAAATAGATAAAATATTCGGTATTTGCAAATGTTTTTGTCTTTTTTAATTTATTGTGTGTTTTTATTGGTTGAAAAATTGGGACTATCTCGTTCGACGAAGTTTGAAACGATATTTTTAAGTGAGGAGACGGTCGAGATAGTCGTCTGTCGGTTGTTAAGAAGATCAGTCCGGACTGAATGTCCGGACTGATCGGGAATTTTTCGTATGGAGCCGGTCTGATGCTTTTCTCCTGAATGGTAGTTTTCAGGAGAGGCGTAGCGATCGGTGTAATTTCGACGGTTGCCGTCGTCAATGTTGTATGGATGTGTCGTTTGTCGTAATAGGGATGAATACGATGTCCGAACAGCGCAGGGCTTCGTCATCGACGGCAAAGGCATAAATGTAGTATTTGGAGTTCGGTTCGAGCGTTTCCTGGATTTCTCTGGATTGTTGAAAGGTATATTGGCTCAGGATCATTTCGGCCGTGTAGCCCATCCATCCGTAGATCTGTACGTTGTCGATCCAACTTTCCGATATTTTCTCCAAAACGGTCGCATCCGTATCGGCCGCATCGACGCTGCCGTAGATCTTTGCGACAAAATGGCCGTCGTAATCGTTCGCTTTGACAAGAACGTCGATGTTGAGACCTTCGGTCGAAACGATCTGTATGTCGAATTTTGTGTCGATTGTTTGGGGTGCCAGGGTTGTGAGCGTCTTTTTTGAGATCGGGGTCAGCCTTTCGATCGTGATGGGATCCACGCCGTATGCGTAAACGAGGTATTCGGTATCGGGTTCCATGTTTTCGATCAGCCTGTCTGCAATAGTCCCCTGTTCGAGGTATTCTTGCGCCCAGCTTTGCCAGCCGCTGCCCGTTGCGTCCATGTCTGTATAGAAGTCGATGTCGTATTGGTAGAGCTCGTCATCCGTCTTGAAATCGGCGGCAGCCCGGGAGGGGATGATGTTCAACAGATAATACATTTCCTGGTCTCCGGGACGGACTGTAGTTCGGAATGTTTTTGTGGTGATGTCCGAAATCGTTATCGTAAATGCCTCCTCCGGACGGGCCGCCTGTTTTGCTGTAAAGGAAGGCGCCGGCTGGATATCCGCGTACGAAACTTCGATGATTGCTTCTCTCTTTT
>OBJF01002615.1_pt1 | contig 12813 bp, 4 predicted proteins | sample 1519091 | NCBI WGS metagenome assembly OBJF01 (sample SAMEA2452124, study PRJEB22498) | human gut metagenome | biome: human feces; feature: human gut; material: feces | place: Australia | collected 2012
GATCTGTTCCCTTCAGGGATCAACATTAAAAATCTCCGAACTTCACGGATTCAGGAAATAGATTGAAAATACGTATCATAATATTTGGATACTTCCTTTGGGATGTATTTTGGAAAGAGGGAACCGGTTCTTGCCAGGAAGGGGTTCCTTCTTTTTTATTATAATCCCTTTGTAAAGAGAAAAAAGCATGCAGTAAATCACTACACACTCTCATCATTCATCCCACTTATCTATTCTTATTATCTGTTGTTTTCCTTTTGTCTCAATCACTTATAAAAAGTTGCTCTACAACTGGAACATTTTTTTGATGCTACTGACCATTATCCGCACCGTGGCAACAGCCCTCTATTGGAATACATCATCCCTGTTATTTTTCGACTGCAATACGCATGTGGGTTACGCCCCCAGGAAGTGCGTCTGCTAAAACGGGCGGATTTTGATTTTGGAAAAGGTACTATCTACATATCGGAATCCAAATGGTGTAAAGACCGCTGTCTTCCAGTCAATCCTGAAATAGTGACATTGTGTAAAAGATATGATGCCATAGCACAAACGATATGCCCTGGACACATTTACTTTTTCTCTTCTAAAAATGGATCGGCATATACACATGGATGGCTAACGGCAATATTTCATAAATGTTGGGAACTGTCAGGGAATAAAGAAACATCAAAGTCGTGTGTTCCCTATGACCTTCGGCATAATTTTGCAACTTGCACACTTTTGCGCTGGGCAAGGGAAGGAAAAGATTTTGAAGCATATCTTCCTTACCTGAGCACCTATATGGGGCATGCATGGAGCCAACCCTTTATGTATATGCTTCGGAGTTGGACGGAATACCATTAAAATTTCCATGCAGAAAACAATACAGTCTACCTTTTTGGAAAAGGTTCCAAGCCAAAGCTTGTCCCTGTTTCAAAAGAGACTACGGCATTGTTTAAGAAATATAGCCGGAGATTTCATGCAGACGGCAGAAAATCTGACCCACTCTTTTATACAACACACAGGCAAGAAAAAACCTTTATGTCAGACGATAATGTTGCTCGATTTCTGAAAAAATATGCTTCTGAAGCAAGGAAAAAGAACTGTGAAATTCCAAAACGAATTCATCCCCATATGATTCGCAGGTCACGGGCAATGCATCTTTACCGTGCAGGAATGCCATTAGCATTACTTGCTGAATTTCTTGGACATGAAGATCCTGAAACAACACTGATCTATGCGTTTGCAGATATGGAAATGAAACGAGAGGCGATTGAGAAAGCTAAAGGTAACACTGTAGCACTTCCGAATTATGAAGAAAAAGGATTTTGCGAGGGTGATAAAGATATCATCGCCCGGCTGTGCAAAGGTTATTGAAGAATAACATTGATCTGGTCTTTTATAAGCATCAGCCATCTGAATAATATCATATGGCGTTGGTTCCTGCATTTCATATTCAAATTTTTCAATTTTAGAATCAGAAACTGCAGTCATCTTTTCACTTGCATCAGATCGTGTAAGACCGGCCTCTTCACAGCAGATCTGATAAAACGTCTTATTTTCTCTGGTAGATTGCTTACCCATGAGAATTTTCTCCCCCTTATACTACGAAACACGAGAATTAGCTACGCTTAAGTCTATATGTTATACGTGTATTTGTTATCTGTATTTTATTATACTTAAATCATCAAATGAAAGCAAGATTATAGGCAATGTGAAACGTCTATAGAGATGCTGAGGAAGAAAGAGGTAAGAAATATGAAGGTAATCAAAAATATATTATTAGGTTGTTTAACTGTTGGCATAGCATTTTACTTGTTAGTATTTGTTACTGCATGGCTATAATGCAAAATATAATGTAAATTTAAAGGAGAAAATACACATGAAAAAAATTAAGGAAATAGCTTCAGGATTATTAATACTTCCTTTCAGGTATAGATGACTACACTGTTAAATTCATTTAAATTTCTCTACAAAAGCTCACTGCTGGTTCAAAAAATACCAACAGTGAGCTTTTATTTCTTACCCCCTATTTCCTTTTCCTGCGAATAATCACTACTGTAATTATTGCTATGCAAGCTACCATGACCAAAACTATCGGAAGAAGATTTCCTTCATCACCAGTTTGCACTGCCTGACCTTTTTGATCTGTATTTTGACCTGCATTATTTTGATTTCCTCCTACATCTACTGTAGTTTTCTGTACTAATGCACGACATGCATTTTCTAATTCTTCTGTTGCTTCTTTTACTTCTTTTTCACTACCTGACTTCAGAAGTTTTTTCGCTTTTTTCAATGCATCTTCTAATCTCTGATAAGAGTCTTCTGTATACAACTTCTTATCCACTTTTTCAGCTGCTTGAATCTTATCCTTTAACTTTTGCACTGCCTGATCTTTTTGATCTGTATTTTGATCTCCTTCTACATCTACTGTAGTTTTCTGTACCAATGCGCGACGTGCATTTTCTAATTCTTCTGTTGCTGCTTTTACTTCTTTTGCACTACCTGACTTCAGAAGTTTTTTCGCTTTTTTCAATGCATCTTCTAATCTCTGATAAGAGTCTTCTGTATACAACTCCTTATCCACTTTTTCAGCCGCCTGAATCTTATCCTTTAATGCTTCTACATTAACCAGTTTTTTCATTGCCTCTTGAATCTTATCAATATATTTATCATCAGCGCTCTTTTCTGCCTCTGCGACAATATCCATCAATTCCTTATAAGAATCTTCTGTATAAGATTCAGCCTTCAATGCCTTCGCTGCCTGAATCATCTGCTCCAAAGCTGCTTTTTCATTTGTAGTCAATCCATTATATTTTTCTTCGATTAGTTTCAGCGCCTGTACAACCTGTTCTTTTGTACCTGCATCAAGAAGTTGTTTTCCTGCTTCTACAGCTGCAACATAAGACTGATAACTTTCTTTCGTATATAAAGTACCGTCTACGCTTTCTGACTGTTTAATCGCTGCCTTCAGAGTACTGATATCAACTAGATTTGACATTCTATTCTGGAAAGCATTTCTCTTAGCAATAAATTCTTTTGGATTTACACGTTCTGTTCCGTCTATTTCTGCCTCTTTATCCGTAGCCACCAACGTATCAATTTCTGATTTAATCGCTGTCAACGCCTGATAACTAGCTTTTGTATACGGATCTGCTTCAACCAAATCATATTTTTTCGTTTCCAGCTCTGCAAGTTCTCTGTTTCTTGTAGAATATACAAGATTATTCTGCGCTTCTGTCACATTTTTCATCAGCTCATCTGCATCTGTCTGTGACAAATTATCCGGAGTTTTCATTGCCTTTTCCAACTTGCCAATTACATTTGCATATGCAGAATAAGTAACTTTTGTATAAATTGTTTCCTCATTACTGATTTTTTCAGCCAACACTTTTTTCATATTTGCGACGGTTTCTTCATTTGCTTTTGTCTTTGCATTTGTACGTGCTGACTCTAATGCTTTAATCGCTGAATCCACCATTGCCTGACTTGCATTTTCATTATCATAGATTTCCTGTGCAGTTTCTTTTGCCTGTGTGTAAGCTGTTTTGCTATCAGCTGTCCATGTGTCATCCTCTGCTTTTGCAAGTTCTGCTTTTAATGTTTCTTTGTTCACTTCTCCGCCACGTTCTGATGAAGTTTCAATCTCAGCAATTTCCGGAATTACATCTTTCCAAGTAACCGTCAGTGTTTCCAGCATTTTTCCTTCTGGAATAACAAACTCATTGATTACTTGATTCAGTTTTCCAAGGTTTACTTTTTCACTAGCTTTTGTAACATTACTTTTATCTAAATAAGTTGCTGTAACATCTGCTTTAGAAATATCGCCGATCTGTATCAGACGAACAGATGCGATTGATGTTGGATCTAACACTCTCCAGGTAAATGAGCTGTTCTTTTTAGAAGACTTATAAGTTGTACCATAACTTCCATCCCGCATATTAGACGGAAGCTTTCCTACTTCTTCAATTGCTTCTGACACAATCTGTCTACTCTGCTCAGGAGAAATATATTCTCCTCCATTGATCTGCAGTTCATTAATTGCAACCCATCTATGATTATATGTTTCATTCGGCATGATTCGGATATATCTTCCATCTACATTCAGCCCTGTTGCTTCTTTATACATATATCCCGGATTTTTATCATCATGGGTCAGAGTAATGCCTTGCATGTCTTTCGCTACTGTATTATCATGCACATTTTGAGTTGGTTTTCCAACTGTCATAACCTCTGTCCAATTTTCACCATCTGTTGACACTTCAAATTTTGCATTTCTCAAATAATTCAGCTGCGTTTCTACAATATAGTAACGCAGAGAGTTAAAGTGAATAACTTGTCCCAGATCAAACGTGATATGTTTGCCGGCTTCCTGTTTTCCATTGATCATACCCAATGTACTTAATTTTCCATCAAATACATTTCCAACAGTTCCTGCCACACGCATATCATTTGCATCCTGTGCTTTTTCAAAGTCTGTATCTACTTTTTTAGCTCCGACAAACTTATAAGTCACTTTAAAATCATTCAAAGCAATCTCGCTTGCTGCTTCGCCATTATTTCTAATGCGTATATACGCTGCATCTACATTTTTTGCATCTGCTGCGTAAGGCTGCCATGTGATTTCATTCATAGACGTCTCCAGAACTACATTTTCCGGAAGTGCCGGAGTTGTAATATTCTGTATTGCTTTGATATCGCCAAGTTTCACTCCGATATACTCGTCTTTGTTCAATGTAACTGTTCCGTTGCTTAATGAAACACTGCCTTCCTCCAGACTTGCAGTGATATTTGTATCAACGTTCGTATAAAGCCCTGCTCTCCCACCACTTGCATCTTCATTTGCCGGAGAAAGAATCTCTATTTCACCAATTCTTACCCAGCCTCCTGTTACTGTATTATTATGAATACGCACCGCTTTTACATTAGCAACATTTCCGAATGAAATGGTCTGATCACCTTTATCCGACAATGTACCCGCTTTTGTCCATGTACTCGTTCCCTCAATCTGATACTCTACATCTGCATTGCTGAACTTATCACTCTTTGCTGAAACTCCCTGCACCAAACGGAAGGAACCAATTGTTTTTGGCTCCGGGAAAGTAACTGTCAATGTTGCTCCTGCTGGAATTGTATCTCTTCCGGGGTTTTCGTATGGTCCTTTTGCCAGCCATACTTCACTGCTGTTATCTCTATCAAAATATTTATCTTCCGATGCGTTATTTTGTATAGATATCTGCTCATATGTAACAGTTCCTGTATATCTTTTCTGTGTATTTGGATTGACTCCGGTGTCAATATAATCAGTTACATATTTTGCCATCGCTTTAATAAACGGAACAATATGCTGTACTCCGACTTCTGCTTTTTCATAATGATCCAGATACCAGAGTTCATGTGTCTTTGACTGCTCGAACGCAGCTTTTGCTTCTGCATTATAACGAAGTGCAGTATCTGCATCCTCATTGACAATTGCCTTAATAGCATTCAAATATCCAATTGCTGAAACAGTTGTATCATCCCAGCAATCCAGCCAATATACAATCTGATCTCTAACCTTTATGTCTACAGCCTGTTCTCTATAAACAGCAGCTGCATTCTGTAAAATCTGGAATTCAGCAATCAATGCATCCGCTTCTTCTACAGTAACTGTACCTGTCTTTAATTTATCACGAAACGCCGTCAGTTTCGGAGCTAACTCTACGGATTCCTGCAATGCTGTTACTCGAGAATCCATGTTCTGATTCATCATATGTTTAGACAATTCATACAACGCTGTAGAGGCTTCCGTTTTCACTGCTGAATTGTGGTCTACATATTTGAAAGAATCCTTCCATGCCTTGTTTGCTATATCTGCATTTTCCCAAATATTCCATGAATAACATGCATTTCCGAAAATTGCCACTTTACTTGGCTCTGACTGCTGCATCGGATTAAGTACGATACCTTGAATCTTTGCCGGATCAACTCCTGGCTGTAGAAATGTTGTATATCCGCCCATAATCAGATGGCTTTTAGAATTATCTGTACAAGGCCAGTTAATCCACATATAAGGACCGCGTCCCGCATTATTTGTAAATGTATTGGTAAAGTTCTGGTTTACTTCGCCCCATACCCTACCGCCTGTCATAACAATCTGTACATTTTCCGGGAAATTTTTGTAATATTCCTGTCCGTTGTACATATATTCCTGTGGACAAAACGGCAACGTCTGTTTCAAATCTGGATATGTTTTTTTCATTTCTGCCAGCCACGCTGTCATATCCGTTAAAAACTTATTATAATTATTTCCACCTACATTTCCCGCATCGTCTGCCAGAATTGCAACCTGTCTGACACCGGCTTCAATCACCTGAGCAAGTTTATCTTGTACTGCTTTTAAATCAGCTTGATAATTACCGTCAAATCTAACCGGATTATACATAAACGTATGCAGTGCATACACAAAACGGCATTTAGATGCATTCCCTGCTTCTGCCAAAGGTCTGATTAATGTATTCAGTTCCTCTTCTGTATACAATTCTCTCCATTTTGCATTATGCTTTGGATCATTTTTCGGTGCATAGAAATAGGAATTCAGTTTATAATAACCGCCCCATTTCATAAGATTGATTCTATCTTCTGTAGACCATGGATTTCCATAATACCCTTCAATAAATCCACGACTTGCAACATCTGCCCAGTCCTCAATGTGAAAATTCCGGATGGTATTACTATCCATCTGCTTCAAAATATGATACAACGTCGTCAATCCATAATAACTTGCATCTGTGTCTGCACCTACTACAGTGATCACATCATTATTACTATCCAGTACATAGGCGTCCAGCTTTTCATACAAATCCGCTGACTGCATATTCACATGTTCATTTGCATAAGTATCTGCAGCTTCTCCCGAACCATCAATTCCAACAAGAATATTCGTCTTGCCCTCTTCAATTGACTCAGATGTGGTCACTGTTACCCCATCTTTCAACGCAAGTGCTTCTGCTAATCGATCTTTCGTTGTCTGATCGATTCCTGATTCATATACTACATTGACCTCGTTTTTGATAACATAGTCACCTTCCGTATATTGAATCACCTGTGGATTCGGATAAATTTCATACTCTGCAGCCGCAGCTTCGCTCCGGACTGACGGTATTGTCAGTCCGGACACAGTCATTACTAATGCCATGACTCCTGCAGCGAATTTCTGAAAGCTTTTTTTGTTCTTTCTATCAATTCGTAATTTTTTCAAAATTTCCTCCTTAAAAGGATTGTCACATAATACTCTTCAAATTGATTATTTAACATCTTTCCTTTTCTTTCCAATCATTATAGCTCCTACTATACCAGCTGCTGCTAGTGCAACTACGCAAATTCCTACTGATGCAGTATCCCCTGTTTGTACTGCATTATTTGAATTGTTTGTATTGCCTGTATTTCCTGTGGAGCTACCATTTCCGTCCGGCTTACCTGAACCATGGTTGCCTGAATCCGGCTTACCTGAATCCTGGTTGCCTGAACCTGGCTTTTCTGGACTCGGCTTTTCTGGACTCGGCTTTTCTGGATCCGGCTTTTCTGGATTCGGCTTTTCTGGATCTGGTTTTGGCTCCGGATCTGGTTTCTTAGCTTCTGTCACTGTGATTGCAAACTCTGTTTCAAAATCACCATAGGTCACTGTTACTTTTGTATTGTCTTTAGTCAACGGCGTCTTTGTATCCGGATTAAATGCAAAGTCTTTTGCAGTCTCTTCTGAATACACAACATCCGCTGTTGTACCATTGTCATATGATGTAGTAAGCACAAGACCTGTAGGATCTAAAGTTTCTCCTTCTGTGTAGGTCGGTTTTGTTGGGAAACTCTTTATGGAAATATTATTCATTTCCGTTTTTTTCAACTCAATTGTAAATGATACCTCTTGACTTCCTGTATATCCATACTGTCCAATACCTGTTACGATTGCAGTTGCAGTTCCTGGTGCCTCATTATTATTATAAGTAAGTTTGTAGTCTATGCCATATCTGAGTACCTTATCTCCCAAGGTGACTTCAATGTCTTCTTTTGACAATGTTACCGGATGATCTTTATCTACAACAGAAACCAGTTTTTTCTCATTTGTAAGAGAAACAGTTGCATCTGAAATGTCTGTCTTTGAATCTGCTTTACGCAAGCGAATCTCTGCAGCACTTGCAAATTTATTCTGCTGTGATCCTTCACCATAAGTTTCAACGCCGGTAAGTCGAACATATTTTGCTTCTGTCGGTTCATTAAACATTGCGATATACCAGTCATTTGTATTATCCCAATTTCCAACAGAAACTTCTGTCCAATTTTGATCGTCCTTACTTACCTCTACTCGATACTTACTGATACGTCCATTTGAAGCACCACCACGTCCTTTGTAGCGTAATGCATCTAGGCTAGTAATTTCATTTAACTCAAATTTAATCCAGAATGTATCACGACTCGCTTGCGGATTCCATGATGTATGCCAAATAGTACCTTCATTGCCATCTAAAACATATCTTGCCGGACCTTCATTGCCTTGTCCCTGCTGTTCACTTCCAGCTGTCACTGACATTTTTTGGGTATCATAATCCCGTCCTGCATAAACTGGATCTGTATTTCCAACACCTTTTCCGTCTAAGTTGATGACAAATTCATTTCTGGTTGTATGATCTTCTGATTCAATGATTAGCTTCGCTTTATTTTCATACGGCGGTACATAAGTTACCGCTGCATTATCAGCTGCCACATAGTCTATTGTATCAATAACAATAGCTTCTGTATCAAAACTTCCTGCAGCAAGTTCTTCCTCACTTAACTCAAGACCATTTACCGTTAATTTAGAAAGATTTGCAGTAGAATTGGTCGTATATGAACCATTCCACTCAATAATCTCTACTTCTGTAATACCAGTACATGTTTCTGTTTTTCCTGCCTCTTGAGGAGTTGTATTTGTTACTTGCAGTTTTACAAAAGTTGCTACAGTTGGATCAAATGTATATGTATATGCTTTTACACGTTCTGGACTTTCATTTTCCGCAATTGTTTCTTCCACTGAAAGTTCTTTCCAACTTCCTTCATCTCCTGTTTCAGATACAAAGAGTTTTGTTCTTCCTTCCCGCGGGAATGTCATTGCACCATTATCTTTGGAATAATATACAACAATTTTTCCTACACGCTGCTGAGTAGCATAGCGGAATGTGATTTCAGAAGTTGGATCTGTATTTCTAGTTGCCCAGTTTGACCAACAAGTTGGATTTGCGCCTCCACTGTTGTTGTCTCCAATTTCTTTCTTTCCATCCTTAATTGCATCCAGTGTATCTGACTGTTGTCCTTCCGGTACATCCTGACTTAAGTATGCTGCGCTACTTACACTGGAGCCTAGCTCTATCTTCTGTTTTTCTACACGAATGGTCGCTGTAACCTCTACATTCTGTCCTAGAACATCTGCTGTTCCTTTCACTGTCACAATTCCTTCTGCATCGTAACTTCCATTCGGTTCTCCCCAAGCAACTGGGAAGGACGCATTCATTACTTCACCATCTTGAAGTACCGCCGGTCTGGATTCCGGAAGTGTCGGTTTCGTTCCAAGCGGAACAGTTGTTGAATAGTTCAGCAGGGAAACTACCCGGTCAATCATATTGACGATTACTGTAAGAGTATCTCCTGCCTTTGTTGTACCTGCTACAGAAAATGTACCACTCTGTGCAATCTGTTCTTCTGTAATTGCATCCCATGTTACAGGAATCTCTTTTTCACTTCCATCTGTATACACTGCTTTAACAGTACTCGGAAGCTGTGGCATATTACCGGTTTTTACATAGTAGTTTTTAGACATTTCGTAATAACTGATAGCCTTTTCTCCTGTTGTATCCTGTTCTACCGAAGTCGTTGTTACTGTCACTGAAGAAGTTTCCAAACCTTTTGCACTGGCTGTTACTGTAATACTTCCCGCTTTTTTTGTAGACTGTACAATTGCCAGTACTTTTCCTGCAAATGCATTTCTGCTATTTGCCTTATAGGAGGTATGATCGTCTTGTCTTCCGTTATCAATACCCACCAGTTTACCTTCGCCTTCTACTTTAAAGGTTACTTTATCTTCCGCATTCGGAATAATATTTCCATCTTTATCTGTTACGTCTACAGTTACATAAGTTAAGTCCGCTCCATCTGCTGCAATTGTATCGCGGTCAACTGTAACTTTTAAATTCTTCTTCTCACCGGTGGTTGTTACAGATGTTCGACCATTCAGTTTTTCCTCTGAAATTTTCTGTCCATCCTGTCCGTAAGCTACTGCTGAAATTGTACCTGCTTTATACGGAACCTGCCATGTCAGATATAAATTCTTATGTTCTGTACCAGACTTATCCGTACCTTCATAATACTGATATGTATACCCTTGTGCATTTGATTGTTTCTGCGTAAATGCCTTTGTCCCAAGGCTTTGCTTATCACCCGTTTTTGCATCTGTAAAGAATAATTCTACTTTTTTCGCATCTGTATAAACGACAACCGGAACCTTTCCATTGCTATCTTTCTTCACTACGTCTTCATTCCATGCCGGTAAAATATGAAGGGTATTTACTTCGTCATTCCACTGGCTCTGATAGAAGTAGTAACTATCTTTTGGAAATCCTGCGGTGTCAATAATTCCAAAATATGAATTCTTTGGAGACGGCCATGTCCCTTGTGCTCCTTTTCCAGTTCCGTTCCATGGTGTCGGCTCTCCAATATAATCAAAACCGGTCCATACATATTCGCCTGCCACAAAATCTCTCTTAATAACCTCGTACCAAGCACTGCTGGCAACTGCCCCCCAGTTAACTGCTGAATTATCATAGGATGTTAACTTCTGACCCGTTTTACTTCCATCTATTCTGTCATATACACCTCTACTATTGATTGCTGAAGCAGTTTCAGAACCATACAATTTCCAATTTTGGTTACTATTATGAAGCGTGTCATAATCATTTCCAGAACAATAATTCAAACCAACCGTACCATTTGCAGTTGTCATAGCATCCATCATGTTTTTCGGTATTCCAGTCTTATTACCTTTTAACACGTTGTCGCCACGTGTTGCCGGTCTTGTGGTATCCAACGCAGTTGTCCATTCAATCAAATTCGCCTGAACATTTGCATACGCCTGTGTCAATACACCGGTTGCGCCTTCCTGAACTTCATTTCCGAGAGACCACATAATAACTGACGGAGCATTCCAGCCACGTTTTACTGTTGCTGTTAAGTCATATTTTGCCCAAGTCATTCCATTTTCTTTTCCAAGAATCTGATTGCTTTCACCTATTGTCTGATTGAAGAATCTGGCATAATCATTGTTATTTCCATTCTTGGCATTTTGCCAGCCATCAAACATCTCTTCCACAACAAGGATACCTTTTTCATTACAAATATTTATCAGTTCTTCTGCTGCCGGGTTATGTGTAACACGAATGGAGTTACATCCCATTTCCTTTAAGATTTCCACCTGACGCTCAATTGCACGTTCCCATGCCTCTGCTCCAAGTGCTCCCTGATCGTGGTGCATACACACACCTTTCAGTTTCATATTTGTTCCGTTTAATGAAAATCCACTATTTGCATCAAATTTAAAATAACGGAATCCATATTCTGTATCGTAAGTATCTACAACCTCTTCACCAATTTTTACTTCTGTACGCACTGTATAAAGCGCCGGATTTGTAGTACTCCATAATTCTGGATTCTGTGCATTTACTGTTGCATCAATCGCTACGGTTTCACCTGCCGCAATCGCTTTTGTTTCTGTTGTCACAGTTCCGATATTAGCGCTTGGCTCCCCACCTTTTTTGAAAATGGTATGAGTCAATGTCACATTCTGTTCTCTGTCTGAATCGTTGGCTACAGTTGTCTTAATATTAGTAGTCACCGCTTTGTCTTTTTCTGTTTCCAAATTTGGAGTTTCTACCTTTGTCCCATATAAGTCAACATGTACAGGATTTACAATATTCAAATCTACACTTCTATAGATACCACTTCCTGAATACCAACGGCTGGATGGTGTCTGATGATTTACCTTTACTGTAATTACATTCTCACCATCAAATTTCACCAAATCAGTGATATCAAATGAGAATGGAGTATATCCATACGGATGGCTTCCCACCTGTGTTCCATTGACCCAGACTGTAGCATCCATATATACGCCACCGAAATCAATTCGCACACGTTTATTCTCCGCTGTTTTCCCAAGTGTGAAACTCTTTCTGTACCAGCCAATTCCACCCGGAAGATATCCGCTTTCTGCTTCCATCTTCGTTGAATACTCTTGTTCAATACTGTAGTCATGAGGCAGATTTACATGTTCCCATTTAGAATCATCAAATGCCGGTTCTTCCGCACCTGATGCATCTCCCAAATAGAACTTCCAGTTGTCATTAAAATTGACATCTCGTTTTGCTGCCGAATAATTGTTTACATAAACAACTTCTTTATCGGAACTCATCTGGCTTTCTGTTCCAGAAAGCACATTAACCGGAGTTCCTGCCGCAAATGAAACACTTGGAACAAGCATTCCAAAGGCAAGTGTCAGTGCTGCTGCCATACCTTTTCTTTTTAAATTATTTTTTTTCATACTTTTTTTCTTTTTAGACTTTTTATAGCCTACCCTCTTCCTCCTTTTCCTTATTAATCTCTCGGAATCTTCGTAAATATTATCCTAATCCAAATACTCTTGCTCGTTCCACCTGGGATATCATTGAACGGTTTTGGAACCTGGATTTATCTTTTACCGAGCGAGAAATCATTATCCTGAATTATTCATGGAACAATATCTGAACTGATAACTGTACCATGAAATTAAAA
>OBJF01002616.1_pt1 | contig 12811 bp, 7 predicted proteins | sample 1519091 | NCBI WGS metagenome assembly OBJF01 (sample SAMEA2452124, study PRJEB22498) | human gut metagenome | biome: human feces; feature: human gut; material: feces | place: Australia | collected 2012
ACCAAGTCCAAGAGAATTCCGCTTCTTTATGTAGTCAAGCTCGGCAGACCCCGGATCACGATTCGAAATGCCAAATGCCTTCATAATAGGAAAAACATTCTGTGAATACAGCGTACTTTGTTCCTTTGCCTCCTGAACATTTGTGATGCCCTGCTGATACCAGTTAATCGCAACACTCTCGATATAACGGACACTCTTCTTTCCACGAGTAACACAGTACTCAATTAAATATTCCAGCAAATCAGAAGAGAAATGCAGCTGGTCATTAATATAGCAAAAACTATTCAGTTCCGTTGTGGAAAATGGCCGTCCAATATAAGTCTCCGCCATATAAATCGTCCGTTCTAAATCCTTATTCGTCATTGAAGCCTGTACTTCCGTAGGACTTAACGTATTCTTATCTGGTACAGGAGTGATTGTTGGTGAAAGAGAAGCTCCAGTTTGTCCTGTAGATTCAGAAGCCATAGTATTTCCATCAGAACCAGAAGTTCCGGCAGTCATAGTATTTCCATCAGAACCAGTAACTCCAGTAGCCATAACTTTTTCAGAAGTTCCAACAGTTTGAGCAGTTCCTGTATCACCAGAGATTCCATTTGCCATAGATTCAGAGCCAGTCACCGTAGCAGCCGTCTCAGAAGCAGCTCCTGTCCGTAAAATACCAGCTTTCTCCCAATAAGAAAGTGCTCTCAAAACGTCTTTTCGTGTCAGTTCTAAATGATCTGCAATACGTTCCACATCAACAGGCAATCCCATACCCTGCAGACGAAGAATCAGAAGATAAATCTTAACATATTCTCCATCCGCCTTTATCATATATTCATCAATAAATTTGTTTGGCAGAACAGTAACTTCATTCTGTACGTTGTAAAGTAAAGTAATCTTATCGCTCATTATACCCCTTATTTCTATCATCTGTAGTTTATCGGTTATCATCATGCGTTTTAATAAATTGTAAATGTAAATTCTATAGAATAAATAGTTATCCAAATATCAAATGCCAGAAAACAGCATCGGTATATTCTGAATAATTCATAATATAGAATAGCACACCCTCCAAAAAAAATACAGTTTCGAATCTGGGGAGAATGTGGATAGAATTGTGGATAACTCCTGTATAAAACCTTGATGGATAATGTGGATACTTTTGTGGATAATGTGGATAACTTTGTGGATAGGTGGGTGAAATTCGATATTTTGGGGAGAAAACTGGTCAAAAAGGGTGATAAGTTCCAAGATATAGGTGTGAACGAACAAAAATACAATGTGGACAAAATGTAAACAACATGGGGAAAGACTCAGAATACCCCCAAAAAATTTTTTAAAATTGTGGATAATGTGGATAACTTTCTGGGTTACTGCAGAGACAGAGATTCTCTCTTTGGCTGATGAAGCAAAATCAGAAGTTGGTATCCACAATTTTTGTTCGCCCTGCGGGATGCTTATAGGAGTGTTATAAAATTGTAAAAAAAGAACCGTCTATTCAACGGTTCAAAGAGAGGAAAGTATGAAAAAATCTATCAAAAAGATAATTCGTTGTTTTTTTGATGGCTTTATCATACTGAAAATTTGTGAACAGTTTCTTTTATTTAATGAGGGCATCTTTTGTCTGTGGCAACCCAGAACTTATTTTTCAGCCAGAAGTTCTTCTCCGATCTCTACAACATTTCCTGCACCCATCGTAATCAGGAGGTCATGTCCTTTTACGTGAGCCTTTACGAAATCTTTGATTTCTTCGAAGCTTGGGAAATAATGTACATCCTGTCCATCTTCCTGTAAAAGTTTCATTACATCTTTAGAAGAAACTTCTCCGGTATCTACCTCACGGGCAGCGTAAATATCAGCCAGAACAATGTGATCTGCCTGCTCTAAAGCCTTCGCAAACTCAGGGAGAAACGCCTTTGTACGGGTGTATGTATGAGGCTGGAAGATAACCCAGAGTTCATCGTGAGGATAATCCTTTGCAGCAGATAAAGTAGCGCGGATTTCTGTTGGATGATGAGCGTAGTCATCAATGACAGTTACATCACCGAGAGAACCCTTGTACTCAAAACGGCGGTGTGTTCCACCGAAAGATAAAAGTCCTTTACGGATTGTATCTAAAGGAAGTCCAATTGCTTCTGTACAAGCAATAGCTGCCAGAGAATTCATAACATTGTGGCGGCCTTTTACATTTAATGCGATACGGCCCTTTGGCTCGCCATGTGCAACAAGGTTATAGGAAGCATTTCCTTCTTTATCAAATGCAATATCCGTTGCAGTGTAATCATTTTCCGGATTCAGGCCGAAAGTAACGTGCTTCTGAGCAAGACCATTCAAAATAAAGTCAGTATGCTCCATATCGCCATTAATAATGATAAGACCATCATCAGCAGTCTGAGAAGCAAACTTGTGGAAAGAATTCTTAATATCTTCAATATCCTTAAAGAAATCCATATGGTCTTCTTCTACATTTAAGATAATAGAATATAAAGGATAGAATTCTAAGAAACTGTTCGTATATTCACATGCTTCTGTAAGGAAGAGGTCAGAATGGCCGACACGAATATTTCCACCGATACGGTCTAACATACCTCCGACACTGACCGTAGGATCGGTATCTGCCTGAAGAAGAATGTGAGTAAGCATAGAAGTTGTTGTTGTCTTTCCATGTGTTCCGGCAACGGCGATAGACTTGGCAAAGTTTGCCATGATCTGTCCGAGAAGAGCTGCACGGGTCATCATAGGGATTCCTTTATTCTTTGCAGCAGCAAATTCTTCGTTAGATTCGTGAATGGCAGCAGTATAAACAACAAGATCGATATCATCGGTAATATTCTCTGCTTTTTGTCCAATAACAACCTTTGCACCTGTTTCTTCAAGATGCTTTGTCATGTCGGAAGCCTGCATATCAGAACCGGTCACTGTGAAATGTCTGTTTAATAAAATTTCGGCAAGACCGCTCATGCTGATGCCGCCAATACCGATAAAATGAACATGAATCGGCTTTTGAAAATCAATTGTATACATATTTCCCTCCAGTGCCACAAGATGTGTCTCAGAAAATCCGTCATATGGGACTTAGTGAGTACATATAAATAAATATGGCGAAAAAAATCAGTTTAATTATTAAAAAGTCGTTTATAGTATAGCGCACAGATAAACGAGATTCAAGAAAGAATTGCGATACTTAAGGTCTCTTCTGTACACATCTTATAGTAAGGGTGCCAGGGTACCTTGAAAAATTCCCAAAACAGCCAGTAATAGGGCACTTTTCATTATAATGTCCTATTGTTTTCGTGGGATTTCTACATTTAAATGTAAAAGATAACCATATGGACGATACAAAATATATAAAAAAATAAAAAATATATTTTGTTTTTTGTGCTAAACTGCTTTCCATTTGGGAATTTCAGTGCTATAATAAGTATTATGTGACAAAGGGGTGATTATTATGATAAAAAAAGAAATGATAGCAATGCTCTTAGCTGGTGGACAAGGAAGCCGTCTTGGCGTACTAACCTCAAAATTAGCGAAACCGGCAGTAGCATTCGGCGGAAAGTACAAAATCATTGATTTTCCGTTAAGTAACTGTATTAACTCTGGAATCGACACAGTAGGTGTTCTTACCCAGTATCAGCCATTAAGACTGAACCAGCACATCGGTATCGGTATTCCTTGGGATTTGGATCGTAATATAGGTGGTGTTTCTATTCTGCCTCCATACGAGAAGAGCCAGAATACTGACTGGTACACGGGAACAGCGAACGCGATTTATCAGAACATGGAATTCATGGAGTATTATCATCCAGATTATGTAATTATTCTTGGTGGTGACCATATTTATAAGATGGACTATGAACTGATGCTTGAGTTCCATAAGAAGAACAACGCCCAGATTACACTGGCTACATATGAAGTACCATGGGAAGATGCCAGCCGTTTTGGTCTGGTAATTACAGATGAGAATAATCAGATTCTCGAATTCGAAGAGAAACCAGCGAACCCAAGAAGTAATAAAGCATCCATGGGTATTTACATCTTTAACTGGGAAGTATTAAAGGAAGCTCTGGAAACTTTATCCGAACAGCCTGGCTGTGACTTCGGTATGCATGTAATTCCTTACTGCCACCAGCGCGGTGATAAGATTATGGCTTACAACTACCAGGGTTACTGGAAGGACGTAGGAACACTTTCCGCATATTGGGAAGCGAACATGGAATTAATCGATATTATCCCAGAATTTAACCTTTACGAAGAGTTCTGGAGAATATATACAAAGACAGACGTTATTCCACCACAGTATTTCTCAGCAGACTCTAAGGTAAATGCCTGCATCGTCGGAGACGGAACAGAAGTTTACGGTGAGATTTCCAACTCTGTAATCGGAGCTGGTGTTGTCATTGAGGAAGGTGCTGTAGTTACGAACTCTATTATTATGAATAATACCGTGATTAAGAAGGGTGCTAAGATTGAGAAGTCTATCATTGCAGAGAGCGTAGAAGTCGGAGAGAACGCAGAGCTTGGTGTATTTGAAGAAGCAGAGAACAAGTATAAACCTAAGGTTTATAGTGGCGGCTTAGTTACTATAGGTGAAGGTTCTGTTATCCCGGCCAACGTTAAGATCGGTAAGAATGTCGCAATCGTAGGAAAGACAACAGCAGAAGATTATCCAGACGGAATTCTGGCAAGCGGCGAATCCATTATCAGATAGTAGAGGGCAGGTGACATAAATGAAGTCTATAGGTATTATTTTAGCAGGTGGTAATAATAACAGAATTGGAAGATTATCCGATAAACGTGCGATTGCAGCCCTGCCAGTAGCAGGAAGCTATCGTGCAATTGATTTTACATTAAGTAATATGAGTAATTCCCGCGTATCTAAAGTAGCGGTATTACCTCAGTTTAATGCTCGTTCTTTAAATGAACATTTAAGCTCAAGTAAATGGTGGGATTTCGGAAGAAAGCAGGGAGGACTCTATGTCTTCACTCCTACTGTTACAAAGAACAATAACTCATGGTATCAGGGAACAGCAGATGCTCTTTATCAGAACATTGATTTCCTTAAGAAGAGCCATGAACCTTATGTAATCATTGCAACTGGTGATGGTGTATACAAGATGGATTACGGCAAGGTTCTTGAAGCTCATATCGCTAAGAATGCAGATATCACGGTAGTTTACACAACATTAAAAGATACAGATGACGATTTAACACGTTTTGGTGTTCTTAAGTTAGATGAGAACGAAAGAATCGTAGAATTTGAAGAGAAGCCACTCGTTGCTTCCTCTAATAACGTATCTATCGGTGTTTATGTAATCAGAAGACGCCATTTAATTGAGATTCTTGAGCGTTGTGCAAGAGAAGACAGACACGACTTTGTACAGGATGTACTCGTTCGTTACAGAAATGTTCGTAAGATTTACGGTTACAAACTCGATACATACTGGAGAAATATTGCAACAGTAGATTCCTATTTTAAGACAAACATGGACTTCCTTAAGAAAGACGTAAGAGATTACTTCTTCAAACAGTATCCAGACGTATACTCTAAAGTAGATGACCTTCCGCCGGCAAAATACAATACAGGAGCAGAAGTAAAGAACAGTATTATTTCCTCTGGATGTATTGTTAACGGTAAGGTTGAAAACTCTATTATCTTTAAAGATGTATACATTGGAAACAACTGTACTATCAAGAACTCCATCATTTTGAATGATGTATATATTGGAGATGACTCCTATATTGAGAACTGTATCGTAGAGAGCAGAGATACTCTACGTCCAGGAACGAACTACGTCGGAACCGATGATGAAGTTAAGATAGTAATTGAGAAGAATGTACGGTACATTCTGTAATTAGTAACAACATTATTGGGAGGACAGGTCATGCAGATTACCGATATAAGAATCAGAAAAATAGCAAAAGAAGGAAAGATGAAAGCGGTCGTATCCGTAACTTTTGATAATGCATTTGTTGTGCATGATATCAAAGTAATTGACGGAGAAAAAGGTTTATTTATCGCAATGCCAAGCCGCAAAGCATCCGATGGCGAGTATCGTGATATCGCACATCCGATTAACTCTGATACTCGTGACATCATCCAGAAAAGTATTCTTCAGGAATACGAAGCAATCATGGCCTCGGGGGAAGAGGAAACAGTCGGAGAAGCAGAGGTAGCGTTATAAATATAACTGTAGCAAAACTTAGAAGATAAAGGGGCTGACGTAAAACAGCTCTTAACCTTATAGCAGGAATTTCTGTATAATATATGGAATTCCTGCTATATTTTTATGAAGATTTTTGAAGATTGCAAGAGTCATTTTGCTATTCGAAAATTTTTCTTTTTAGAAAATGCATAATCTATGATATACTAAAAAACATATGTTGTTTATGCTGTTATGGAAAAATATCAAGTAGAACTTCGAGAATTGATTTTTAACAATATCTTACAGAACGGCACAAAAAGATTCCGAGAGTACATTAGATGTACAGTGGAGGTTAGATACATTGAATACAAATAAAATATTCGCAGGGTGCTTTAATTTCTTTCGCAAATGGAAAGTGAAAAAGAATCAGATTACCTTGATAGAGAAATTAAATACCGGGGGTACAGGAAGCCTGTTTGAGATAAAAAATGAATGTGAAAAAAGAGGGCTGCCATTTCATTTTAATATCATTACGCATGCAGATTATGAAGTGAGTCCACGTAATCTGGGAGGCTTGCTAAAGCTTTTTACTATAAAGGCTTTTCGAATGGCGACTTCATCCCATATTTTTTTGAATGACAATTTTTTGCCGCTTGGATATATGAAGCTGTCGGATGAGACAAAGGTAGTTCAGCTTTGGCATGGGATGGGATCTTTTAAGAAGTTTGGCGGTTCATCGGAGACGAACCCGGAAGTTTTAAAGGAGCTTAAAGCGGCAACGAAAAATACAGACCACATACTGGCAAGCTCAGAAAATATCAGGGACAACTATGCAGAGGCTTTTATAGCACCGAAAGAAAAGGTGATCTGTATTGGATGCCCACAGGTGGACTATTTTTTCAGAGAGCATGATATTGCTGCGTGGAAGGAAGAGCTTAGTGAACGATATCCGGAAATGAAAGGAAAGAAGCTTGTTCTTTATGCGCCGACTTTTCGTGGGGAGGAAGAACATGATAAAAAGCTTTTAGAAGCGTTTGATTTTGATGCATTTCAGAAAGAACTTGGGAAAGACTATTTCTTAATGGTACGTCTTCATCCGCAGATTCAGTCTGCAAAAGTGCCAGATACCGTAGCAAATATGACCGATTATCCGAATGTCCGCAAACTTCTTTGCATGACGGACATTTTAATTGCGGATTATTCTTCGATTGCAGTAGAATATTCTCTTTTAAACCGTCAGATCATCCTTTATGCATTTGACAAAGAATGGTATTTAAGTAAAGACCGAGGTTTTTATTTTGATTATGAAAAGACGGCACCCGGTCCAATCGTAGAAAATATGCAGGATTTGATTGACTGTATTAAAAATAAACAGTGGGATATTGCGAAAGTAGAGAAATTTGCACATCTTCACAACGATTATTTTGATGACAAATCTGCGGAGAGAGTGGTAGACTATTATTTCGGCAATGGCAAAAAGCTGCCGAATTCTGCGTCGGAACCGGAACCATTCTATGAGGAGTGGAATCAATATCGCCCAAAACACCGCAGAAAGAGAAATCCTGACAGCATCAGCCAGAATATTTTTGATAATGCTTCCGGCAAAAGCCAGAACGGAAAACTCCCCGAAAAATGGGCAACACAGGATGCCGAAGAAGCCGTAAACTCCTGGGAGTCTGAGCGCAAAAAGCAAAGAAAAAGACAGCAGCAAAAGGCGAGAATGCAGGAAAAGTTAAAACAGCAGACAGCAAACGTAACTAAGCAAAAGAATAAGAAAAATAACAATTTTATATCGGGTATAGATAAGTTAAAATCAAAAAAAGAAAAAGATATAAATAAACAAAAACAATTAAAGTTACAAAATCAAGAAGAAAAAAGTACAAAAGAAACCTCAGAAGAAATAAAATCACGAAAGGAACATAGAATGAAAGTAATCGTAGGATTGGGTAATCCAACAGACCAGTATAAAGGAACAAGACACAATGTAGGATATATGGCGATTGACCGTATCGCAGAGGCAAATCGAATCAATATTAATCAGCATAAGTTCAAGGCAATGGTAGGAAGTGGTATCATCGGTGGCAGCAAAGTTCTTCTCGTAAAACCATTAACTTATATGAACTTAAGCGGCGAAAGCATTAGGCCAATCATGGATTTCTATAAGCTGGATTTAAGCGACATCCTCGTAATTTATGATGATATCAGTTTAGAGCCTGGAGTGCTTCGTCTTCGCACGAAAGGAAGTGCCGGCGGACATAATGGAATGAAGAGCATTATCAAACATTTAGGAGGAGACACTTTTCCACGAATCCGTGTCGGTATCGGCGGCGAAAAACATCCGGGACAGGATCTCGCAGATTATGTTCTTGGACATTTCAAAGACGACGAAAAAGAACTGCTCTCCGATGCATTAGACAAAGCTGAAAAAGCAGCAGAACTTTTTGCACAGGATGAATTTTCAGAAGCTATGAACAAATATAGCGTAGGAAAGAAGAAGAGAAAAACTTTGGAATAGGAGAAAAAAATATTTACTTGGAAAGAGCAAGATATTCTAGGATATTTCATAGTACTCTAAAGGGAATGAGTTTTATGACTTTGCACTGTGGAATTTTGACCATAAGAACTTCGAGCTCGTTCTCGAGAAGTTCTTGCTTTATTGGGCAAAATGGAATGTTTAGCGCAACGGAATAAAATCATCCCTTTAGAGTAATATGAAATAGGAATAGTATAAAAAGGCTTTTTCCAAATAAATTTTTCTATACTTGATTTTTAGAAGCCCAGCATGCAACAGAAAAGTGCAACAACCAAAATAAAAGGAGGTATCATGAAAACTTTATCAAACCCTCTTTTAAAATTCGATACTTATATTGATATAAAAACCGCAATGAGCCAACAGGCTTATCCCATCGTCCTGAATGGTTGTGTTGATTCTCAAAAAGCACACTTTATTCCAAATTTGGGGGAGGATTTTCCTTGTCGGTTTGTGTTGACGTATAAAGAAGAGAAGGCGAAGGAGCTGTATCAGGATTTGAGTTTTTTTGATCCGAATACGGTGCTGTATCCTTCGAGAGATGTGCTGTTTTACAGTGCAGATGTGCATAGTAATCACATTGAGCGGCAGCGAATGGACATTTTAAAAAAGATTGTGGAGGGAAAGCCTCTCACGATTGTTGCCTGTCTTGATGTGTTTATGGAGAAAATGATTCCGTTTGAGGAGTTTAAGGAGCATTGCCTGACGATTGATTTTGAATCAATTATTGATACAGATGCATTAAAACTCAAGCTTTCAGAGCTTGGATATGAAAACAGTGGCCTGGTGGAAGCGCCAGGGCAGTTCGGTATCCGAGGGGGAATCATTGACATTTTCCCGTTGACGGAGGAACTTCCGGTTCGAATTGAGCTGTGGGGGGATGAAGTGGATTCCATCCGTTCTTTTGATACGGAAACGCAGCGAAGTGTGGAAAAGCTGGACGAGGTTCAGGTATACCCTGCGACAGAAATGATTCTTTCAAGAAATAAGATTGGTGAGGCAGTTCGCCGAATGAAGGAAGAGTATAAGAAGCAGGAAGAAGCATTTAAGAAGAGAAAGCGTCTTGCGGAAAAAGAACGTCTTCGGAAGATGACGGTAAGGACAGAGGAGGAACTTCTTTCTTTTGGAACAGCAGAGGGAAGTGAGGCATTATTGTCCTATTTTTATGAGAAAACGGTTTCATTTCTTGAATATTTACCAGAAAATACACTCTTTTTCATTGATGAACCGCATCGTGTTCTGGAAAAAGGAAAGACATATGAGGAAGAATTTTTCCTTTGTATGCAGAGTCGATTAGAAGGTGGATATGTGCTGCCGGGACAGGCGGATTTGCTGTTTGGATATGAGGAGATTCTGTCAAAAGTGATGGTGGAACCGCTTATTTTGCTCAGTTCTGTTATTCAGGATTACGCTTTTTACAAGCCGAAAACCATTTGTGATATCGAGGCAAAGTCCATTTTTTCATATAATAATAGTTTTGACCAGCTTATCAAGGATTTAGAACACTGGAAAAAGCAAAATTACAGGATTTTGCTGCTTTCTTCTTCAACAACAAGGGCGAAGCGTCTTGCAGAAAATATCAAGGATTATGGTCTGCTTGCGTATTTTGCAGCTGATTTTGACCGCACGATTGCACCGGGGGAGATTATGGTGGCGAGTGGCCGACTTGGAAATGGTTTTGAGTACCCGACGCTTAAATTTGTCGTTTTGTCCGAAAAAGACATTTTCAAGGAAAGAAAGGCGAAAAAGCTGAAGAAGAAAAGCCAGTACAGTGGTCAGAAAATCAATTCTCTTTCGGAGATTTCAGTCGGTGATTATGTTGTCCATGAAAAATATGGACTCGGTATTTACCGTGGCATGGAAAAAATTGAGTCCGATGGAATTACGAAAGATTACATCAATATTGAATACAAAGATGCGAGTAATCTTTTTGTTCCGGCATCACAGCTTGAACTCATTCAGAAATATTCGAATTTAAGTGCAAGAAAGCCAAAACTGAATAAGCTTGGCGGCACAGAATGGGAAAAGACGAAAAGCCGGGTGCGCTCACAAGTGCAGATTGCGGCACAGGATCTGGTAAAACTTTATGCCGAGAGGCAGGCAAAAGAAGGCTACGCTTACGGCAAAGATACCGTCTGGCAAAAAGAATTTGAAGAATTATTTCCATATGAGGAAACAGAAGATCAGTTAAGCGCGATTGAAGATACCAAGCGTGATATGGAAAGTCATCGAATTATGGACCGTCTTATCTGCGGAGACGTTGGATATGGAAAGACCGAGGTTGCAATCCGAGCGGCATTTAAGGCAGTTATGGACAGCAAACAGGTAGTTTATCTTGTACCGACAACCATTTTAGCACAGCAGCATTACAATTCATTTAAAGAAAGAATGGAACATTATCCAGTCGAGATTGCCATGCTTTCTCGTTTTTGCACGCCAAAAGAACAAAAACGTATTTTTGATGGGCTGAAAAACGGGACGATTGACATTGTCATCGGCACACATAAAGTTCTTTCAAAAAATATCAAATACAAGAATCTCGGACTCCTTATTATTGATGAGGAACAGCGTTTTGGCGTAAAACAGAAAGAAAAAATCAAGCAGCTGAAGAAAGATGTTGACGTTCTGGCATTGTCCGCAACCCCAATTCCAAGAACCCTGCACATGAGTCTTGCCGGAATCCGTGACATGAGTGTTCTTGAAGTTCCACCAGTGGACCGCCGGGCAATTCAGACCTACGTTATGGAGTAGGAACTTGTCCGCGAAGCAATCGAACGAGAACTTGGCAGAGGCGGACAGGTATACTATGTATACAATCGAGTCAACAATATCGATGAAGTAGCAGCAGGCTTACAACGGCTTTTACCAAATGCCACAGTAGAGTATGCACACGGGCAAATGGGCGAGCGCCAGCTTGAAACGATTATGTCCGGCTTTATCAATAAAGAAATAGATGTTTTAGTCTCCACGACCATCATCGAAACTGGACTCGACATCCCAAATGTTAACACAATGATTATTCAGGATGCACAGTTATTTGGCCTTTCCCAGCTTTATCAGCTAAGAGGCCGTGTCGGCCGTTCCAACCGAACTGCATACGCATTCTTAATGTATAGAAGAAACTCTATCTTAAAAGAAGAAGCCGAAAAACGATTAAAAGCTATCCGTGAATTCACTGACTTAGGAAGTGGTTTCAAAATCGCTATGCGTGACCTCGAAATCCGTGGGGCCGGGAATCTTCTTGGTGCAGAACAATCCGGTCATATGGAATCCGTCGGATACGACCTTTACTGCAAAATGCTCAACGAGGTCGTATTAACAATGAAAGGCGAACAGCAGGAAGTCGATACATTTACCACATCCATCGACCTGTCCATCGATGCTTACATTCCGGAAACCTACATCAAGAGCGAATCTGAAAAACTCTCCTGGTATAAACGAATCGCAACTATCGAGACGCAGGAAGAATTCGAGGACATGATTGAAGAAATGACCGACCGTTACGGTGATACACCAGCACCACTCATCCGCCTCATGGACGTTGCACTCCTTAGAGAAGAAGCCCATCAGGCATGGCTTCTTTCCATCGAGCAGAAAGGAAGCAAAATCCTGTTTACCATGAACCCACGGGCGAAAGTTCGCGTTGAAGAAATTGACGGTTTCCTCAAACAGTACCGCAACAAGATGAAAATAAAACCAGAAGCGAATCCGGTGTTTGTGTTCGAATCCACAGGGATACCGAAAAAAGACTTACTGGCAAAAGTTAGGGAAATCATTGGGGGAATCCAAAAACTACAGGATAAATCCTGATTGCCGCAGGCAAGGAGACGCACCCAAAGAGAGCCGATACCCTATATTTGTGACTTTAGTCGCAGCAGGTTGAATGTTCGCTTAAAGCGCTCGCATCCAACCTTTGCTCCCAGGCCACAAATATAGGGTATCGGCTCTCTTTGGGTACTGTTCGTTGGCTGTAGAAGCAAAATCAGAACTTATCTTAGAGGATTTGGGGATTCTCTAATAGGTTGTGGCTTCCCGTAAAATGAGATATTAAAGATTAACATTCAAACTATGGTTACAATATCTCAACAATTTTACGATAATAATCCGAATCATAAATAACTAATATCAAAATCTGTATGGTAATGTAGCTAAAAAT
>OBJF01002617.1_pt1 | contig 12810 bp, 6 predicted proteins | sample 1519091 | NCBI WGS metagenome assembly OBJF01 (sample SAMEA2452124, study PRJEB22498) | human gut metagenome | biome: human feces; feature: human gut; material: feces | place: Australia | collected 2012
ACTACTTCAATCCGCCAAAGTCCGATTCGTGCATTTCTAAGAAATTCCTCTGTATTAATTTTTTGGCTTATGATCTCGCTCCTCATGTTATCAATACTGCTTAATTTTTAATATTTTCATAGTAACACATTGAAAATAATTTGTCGAATGCTCACCTCTATATGAACGCACAAATAAATATTCACTGTGTTTTCCTTATATAAAACTATCTTTTTTATATAATCATCTTATTTTTCTCCTGTGCAAATATCTGTGCCAACATTTTCATATACTTTATGCACAGATGTTTTTTATTTATATGATATATTTATAAGTAGGGAGTATTATGTGAATTAAATCAAAGAAAGAGGAGGATTTTATGCATAAAAAGCAACATTATTATCATCTATTCACATTTTTTCTAATCTTATGTTTATTATGTGGATTTATTCCACTGTCTTTGACAGAACATAAGCTTAGCCAGGTTAAGGCAGCCGAAACATTACATAACCCTAAAATTAAAAAAGATTCTTCAATGCGATCTGGACAAAAGGTGACTTGGGATTGTGTTTGGTTTGGAAGTTATCCGCAAACGGAAATAACATCATCAAAAAATTGGGCCATTTATGCTTCTTTGGCAACTGCATCTGAAAGCCGGTGGACTAAAAACAATGACATTATTATTAACGGCACAAAATACAGACGACTAAGAGGCAAAGACGCTACACTTTATAACAGCAATAATGGAGAGGACTATTACAACTGGAACGATGATGATACCACTTATCACTATTTTAAATATGAACCGATAAAATGGCGTATATTAAAGGTCAATGACAATAGCGCATTTCTCCTTGCTGATATTGCTTTAGACAATCAGTTATATAATACAAATGGGACTGATGTAACCTGGAAAACTAGCAGTATTCGCAGCTGGCTAAACGGTTATGGATCATCATTTAATGAACCGAAAACAGATTATAGCTCCAAAAATTTTATAAATTCTGCATTTTCTCCTACACAACAAAATATTATCCTAACATCGACAATTATTAATCAAAATAATATTTCTTATAATACTCCCGGTGGAGATACTACTTCAGATAAAATTTTTCTGCTATCTGAATCGGAAGTATATAATACTGTCGATGCTCAAACATATGGATTTCTAAAGGAACCTACTGTTTATGACGAAGCCAGGAGATGTCTATGCAGTACTTATGCAGCAGCAATGGGCGCTCTTCATGCTGTTTCATCCGACACAAAATATAATGGAAATACACGATGGTTACTACGCTCTCCTGGCACATCTAATACTTCTTGTGTTTATGTTACGGATAATGTTTACGGAATTTATAATGATGGTGGCAGCGTTACTGGCGGTTGGAATCATGCTATTCGTCCTGCATTATATCTGAATCTTGAAGCAGTTAATGCCTATTCTTATTCCTATGCTGGAACCGTCTGTTCTGATGGAACAGTTGATGAAACCAATAATATAACGAAACCGGAAAATAGAAGTTTTAATACGGATACAGATATCTGGTCTTTTAGTAATGAAAAAGATGACATTGCTGCTTTATTAGGATATCAGTTATTAAGTGATGACTACCTTTATATTAAAAGAAGATTACCCCCATCCGATTATGAAGCAGTCTTTCATGCGGAAACCAAAAACCCCTTGATACATGCGGAAACCAAAAACCCCTTGATAAGCACTGGCATCACATGGTCAATAAATACAACTGCTGAACCTTCCTCTATACCTATACCTAATCATAAAATATGGACAGGTTCCTGCTACGGAATGTCTGCCTGGAGCTGCCTGGCATCTTCATCTGAATTATTTAAAAAGTTTGGAACTAGACGTTTACATGATATTCCTATGAGTGATAATACAGAATCTGCCATTAATTTTTACCATATCCAACAATATATTCCTTCTGTCTCTAATGCTTTTCATAGTTTTTATGCAAAAACTGAAAAGCAGAAATTACAGGAATTAGAAAAACTTGTAAGCATGTCAAAGCCTACACTTCTATTTTTTGGATGGTGCACTAATCCACAGGATAATGCTTCACTCAATGCAGATTCCTCGTCTGGTCATGTTGTTGTAGCTTATGACAAAGAAGATGGTCTTTGGCATCAAACCATCGATAAGGTAACTACTGCCTACAAGCATCGTATAAAAATTTATGATTGCTCTCATCCTAATGGCGGTGATAATTACTATTTATATTATACAGACGATTATAAGATTTGGTGTATCCCTGGTTATAGTGTGCGAAATGAGGGGAATTCTACCCTAGATTCTTTACATAACAATGGCTCTATCATATATGCCGGAACAAATGCAAGCGACTACATCCAAATTCCTTACTATGATAACCTCATCCTAGATACAACAGCAATAAATCATAATCGAATGAAACCCTATACTATTTTAAGGAACAGATTAGATCGAAGATTCTATATCCAAAAGAATAAAGATACTTCCACCAAAATAAAGGGTATCGGAAAGCACAATGCTTATTACCGTATTCCATCTGCTAACATTACAACCGATGGCACTATAGACAAAGATGCCGTTGCAACAACTATGCTTCCAGATTCTAATGCTTCCTATACGGTCTACTCAGAAAAGAATGAACCTATGGACTTCACTGTCCTTCGTAACCACATTTTTTCTTCTGCAACTTCTGACAAGCCAGGAAATGTTACATTTGGGAAAAATGGAAGTCTTAACGCAACCACAACTCAGGAATCTACCATATATGCAACTTTAACAAGAGATTCTTCTTCCTTTTCTAACTATCCTTCCATTGATGTCTCAAGTAAGGATACAAAAAATCTGAACGTAAATATTACTTCCGATGGAAACTTATTATTAGAAAGTGACAGTTTAAATGATACTACTATCGTTTGTAGAAATAAAGATATTTCCAGTGAAATTCCTGTTTCTATTACTGACAAAAAGCTTTTATTAAAAGAAGAATTAAATGGAGAAGTTGGCATTTATCAGGATAATGATAATGATGGAGATTTTGAAAATCGAATCGCTGTTTCTGGACCAAAAGACATTAAAATTACCTCATTAAAATTAACCGGTCTTTCAAAACAGATTGCCGCTGGTAAAAAACTTACCTTAAAAGCCAAAATTCTTCCAGAAAATGCTTCCAATCAAAAACTTACCTGGAGATCCAGCAACAAAAAAGTTGCGACTGTAAGCTCTGCTGGCGTAGTAAAATTAAAAAGAAATTCCGGTGGCAAAAAAGTTAAGATTACCGCAACTACAACAGATGGTAGCAAGATATCTGCCTCCTGGAAAATTACTTCCATGAAGGGAATTGTTAAAAAAGTTCGTATATCAGGACGAAAAACAGTTAAAGCTGGCAAAACGTTAAAGCTAAAAGCAAGAATAACTGCTTCTAGAAAAGCAAACAGAAAGTTACTCTGGAAATCTAGCAACACCAAATATGCCACTGTAAATAGCAAAGGAGTTGTCAAAGCGAAAAAATCTGCCAAAAGTAAGACAGTTAAAGTTACGGCAATGGCAACTGATGGAAGTAATAAAAAAGCTACTATAAAAATTAAGGTTAAATAGTAACCTTTTTCTCTCAAGGGATTAAAAGCTCTATTTTCCCTTGAGAGAATGAATGAAAGGAGTTTGTATGAAAAAATTGAAACATCATCTGGGGTGTGCCCTTGCCGGATTGCTTCTTGGAACATTACTTTTCTTAAATTGTCTAAGTCCCGTTTCAGCCTCGTCTATATCCTGGGACACTGCCGTAAAAAATGGAAGCAATGTTTATCTGTCCTATTACTATCTGATGAAAGATGGACTATATGATTACACAATGAACAATTATGAAAGTGCCTATATAAAAGAAGTTACCAAACGTGAAAATAGTACCGCTTTTCAGACACTTCTAACTTCATATCGTATAGCAACTTTCAGTCTGTCTGAGGGCGTCTCTTTTACTAATAAGGAAACTGGTTTTTATGAAGCACTCATCTTTGACATGCTCTATGACGACAGCACAGAAAGTATTTTTTCTACGCTTGTAGATTCTTCCGTAGATGCCGCTACCGATGTTAACACACAGGCAGCCGCTCTCACCGCTACTGTCAGTAAAGAACTCCTCGATCTTAATATTGATATTATTAAAAATATTCCTTTTGACCTCTCAACCGATGACGGTATGTCTCAATTACTGGAAAATCTCAAAAAATGTGAGGCTCTCTCTGACTTTATGGAACATATCGGAAAAGCAGAAAAATTTACAGGGCATTTTAAGACTGCCTTAGAATTTGTACAGCGTCTTTGCCAAGTAAAAACCGTCTATAATGCTGGCTATTATCAAAAACAAATCATTGATGATTTATACCTTGATGCCAGTATGTCCCTTAATCCTGCAATGAAAACAGCATTAAAAAAATATTCGGAAATTCTCAATCAGAATTTATCAGAAATTGATATTACTGCCATCTTGCTCGGTGACACTGCAACTCAAAAAATAGCAGAATCTCTCTCCAAAAAAATATCAAAGGGACTATGGGCTGTACTCGGCGGTGAACTTGGCACTTTATATGGCACAGCAATTTCTACAGGACAATCTGTCGGAAAATTTACATCAGATACTCTTTTTAACACCAGTGAATCTGTTTCTTCCTACTACAAGCTACGCGCCTCTGTACAGATGGAACTTTTACTTAAAAAGCGTGTGAAATCCTACGAAAATATCGTCTGTCAATATCCTACATCAGAAAATGCACGCAAGTTCAATGACTCTGTACAGATGCTTAACAAAATATATGTTTCTGGATTAGACAGCTTTGAAGAATTTATTAAAAAAACCTATCAGGAAGGAACCATTAATGAAATTATTGGTAACTGTAACGCACTTTTAGGCGGTAACAAAGAAACCGTATACAAGGAGTTTCTAAAACATTTAGATGGAATCCGCAGTACATTAAAACTCAGTATTCATACGGATGAAATGCGAGCATACCGAACATATGAAGACATTTTAAAAGACTTAGCAGAAGAAAATGAGACAACAGATGTAACTACTGCTTCTGGCTTAGAGGTCAAAGATATCGACAGTATTCTTCCCGATGATAAAAAACCGGATGTTGTCCTTCCAAAACTCCGTTCTGATAGCACCAGTATGTATGGATCACTTTCTAAAGACAAAACTCTCCAGGCAGATAGTGAAGAATGGGGAAGTTTTGCCCTGACGGACGGAACTCTGAACGTAAATGGTTTTAATATGACTATTTACGGAGACTTAAATATGTCCGGTGGCACGATTGACCTTAATGGTGGCACTCTGACTGTGACTGGTAATATCAATCAGTCTGGTGGTACGATTACTGTAAATGGCGGAACTTTGAATACTTATCAAAATTATCAGCTTTATACAGAAACTACTAATGAGGAAACTGGAAAAACAACTTTAAGTTATGGCGGAACTTTAAAAATGGTAAAGGCAAAAAGTGTTGTAAATGTATCGGGGGATTATAAAACTTATGATTACTACGCTAATTCTTCTTATTTGAATGCTGGTACCTTAAATATTTATGGTGATTTTTCTCATCTTGGCGGGAGTTTTACACCAGATGATAACTTAAAAATTAACTTCCTTAAAGATGGAGTTACTAATGTTTCTTTTGCAAATACTGGCTCTCATTTTAATTCTAACACTCATTTTAACAGTGGGGAAATTCAGATTAACTCTCCTTTTTCTGGCTGGAAATTAACAGGTAATCTTAATGTTTACGGTACTTTTCCTTCCTTTACAGATACTCTGAATTTAAATGGACATACCCTTACTGTTAATGATGATTTAAAGCAATCTAATTATTCGGGATATATGTATATCAATGGGGGTACCTTAAATGTAAATGGCAATTATCTTCTTTATAATGAAACCACGGATTCTACCACTCATATCAAAACAAAATCCCATGGTGGTTCTTTAAAGATGACTAAACAAACTGATACTGTAAATGTCTCTGGTAATTATGAGACTTATGCTTACTATGCCGATTCCTCCTATTTGAATTCTGGCGCCTTGAATATCCATGGTGATTTTTCTCATATCGGTGATAGTTTTACACCTGGAGATGACTTAAAAATTAACTTCCTTAAAGATGGAGTTACTGAAGTTTCCTTTGCAAATACTGGTTCCCACTTTAACTCCAACACTCATTTTAACAGTGGGAAGATTCAGATTAACTCTCCTTTTTCTGGTTGGAAATTAAATGATAATCTTGATGTTTCTGGTTCTTTTCCTTCTTTTACAGGTGCTCTAGATTTAAATGGACATACCCTTACTGTTAACGGTGATTTAAAACAATCCGATTTATCTGGATATATGTATATTAATGGGGGTACTTTAAATATAAATGGCAATTATCTTCTTTATAATGAAACCACGGATTCTACCACTCATATCAAAACAAAATCCCATGGTGGTTCTTTAAAGATGACTAAACAAACTGATACTGTAAATGTCTCTGGTAATTATGAGACTTATGCTTACTATGCCGATTCCTCCTATTTGAATTCTGGCGCCTTGAATATCCATGGTGATTTTTCTCATATCGGTGATAGTTTTACACCTGGAGATGACTTAAAAATTAACTTCCTTAAAGATGGAGTTACTAATGTTTCTTTTGCAAATACTGGCTCTCATTTTAACTCCAACACTCATTTCAAAAGCGGCAAGTTAAAATTATCCGGTAAGCCATCTGGATGGACATTACATCAGGATCTCACATTCTCTGATACTTTACCTGCTTTCAGCGGTACTTTTGATTTAAATGGTTACACCATGAATATTTCCGATGACTTAAACCAGCCTTCTGGTACAATTAAGGTAAACGGTGGTACTTTAAATATCAGTGGTAACTATAATTTGTATGGCACAAAGACTAATGAAGTTTCTGATTTAGAAGAGTATATATCTGGCGGAACACTGGTTACATCCAAAGCAGCGGATGTTGTCAATATTGGAAAAGACTTTGTTGCTTACGGAGATGAATCGTCTTCTTCCTTACAATATGGAACAATAAATATTAACGGAGATTTGACACATCTTGGTTACAATTTTGCTCCATCTAATAATTTAACTCTTAACTTTAAGAAAGTGGGAACCACAACCTTAAACTTTGCTTCTACAGCTGGTCACTTGAATACAAACTCACATTTTTCCAGCGGGAATGTGATGATTCTAGGAAAACCTATGGGCTGGACTTTAAATGAGGATATTACCATTTATGGGGATATGCCAGCATTTACAGGAACTTTTGATTTAAATGGTCACGGTCTGACTTTTGAAAAATCTCTGACACAGCCTACTGGCTCTATTAAGGTAAATCGTGGTACACTACATATGAAAGGAGACTACAATCTTCACAGCACCAAAATTGATGATGTTACAGACGAAAAAACACTAGCCTCCGGCGGCAGCTTCTTAATGCAGAATGTAAAGGACAAGGTAACTATTGACGGAAACTTTACCGTATATTCTTCAAATGGTTCTGACTATCTCAAAGCAGGTACATTGACTCTAAAAGGAAACCTGAAACAAGAAGGTGGTTCTTACAGTTTCTATCCGACCTATTTACATAAGACCATTCTTGCTGGAAATGCTACACCAGATAAAAAGCAAAAAGTTTCTTTTACAAATAGCAATTGTAAGTTCTATTTCTTAGAATTAACAAAACCTAGAGACCGCTACGAGTTTAATCCAGATAACTGCTGGCATGACATAAAACAAGTAGAAAAAACAGATTTGTCTTCTGCCAAGGTTACTCTTTCTAAAGAAGAATATATTTATCAAAAAGGAAAATCTGTCGAGCCAGAAGTAACCGTCGTTTTAGATAAGGATACCTTAACAAACGGAACGGATTACACCGTAACTTTCTCAGATAATGGCAAACCTGGTACTGGTAAATTAACGATTGAAGGAATCAATCTCTATAAAGGAACCATTGAAAAGACTTTCACTATTACATGTAAGCATACTTTCAGTGAATGGAAAATAGTAAAAGAGCCTTCTACTACGGAAAAGGGAAGAAAAGAACGAATCTGCTCTATTTGTAATACAAAAGAATCCGCGGATTTAGATAAATCTAATATTCAGGAAGTTCCAGATGGAACAACACGATTAGATCAGAATTCATTTAAAGGAAATACTTCTATTACAGAAGTGACCCTCCCTGATTCTCTTGAAATTATCGGAGAAAATGCTTTTGCCGGATGTAGTAAACTACAAAAAATCATTCTCCCTGCCAAGGTTACAAAAATTGAAAATAGTGCTTTCCGCAACTGTCCTGAACTGATGCAAATTGTCATTCAAAAAAATGTAACAGAAATCGCAGAAAATGCTTTTGAAAACTCACCAAATGTTGTTATTTACGGAGAAAGCGGAAGTTATGCTGAAAAATATGCTTCACAGCATAATATACCATTCCGCCTTTTATCAGAAGATAACATTCACTGGAAACATAGCGGCGGCAAAGCGACTTGTAATAAGCGAGCTGTTTGTGAGATATGCAAAAAAGAATACGGCAAAAAAGATGCTTCCGTACATACTGGCGGCACAAAGATTGTAAACAAAAAAGATGCTACAACAACCGCAGAAGGATATACTGGCGATACCATCTGTCTTGGATGTAATGCAACACTAAAAAAAGGAACTATCATTCCTAAACTAAAAAAACCTGTTACACCATCTAAGCCTTCTAAACCAACGAAACCTTCCGCTCCTGCAAAAGGAACTGTTTTAAAAACTGGTGGAATAAAATATACCGTAATCGTTGCAGCTAAGAATAAAACAGGTCAGGTAAGTCTTTCTAAAGGGAAAAATACCGCTTCTGTAACTGTACCTGCTACCATTAAATTAAATGGATTTACTTATTCTGTTACACAGATTGGTAATTCTGCCTTTGCCAAGTCTTCAAAATTGAAAAAAGTAATCATTGGGAAAAATGTATCTATAATCGGTTCAAAAGCATTTTATCAGTGTAAAAATCTGAAAACGATTCGGATTAAATCTACTATTTTAAAGAAAGTTGGCGCAAAAGCTTTTTCTGGTACCCATAAAAAATTAGTTATACAGGTTCCAAAGAAACAAAAGAAAGCTTATACTAAACTTTTGAAGTTAAAGGGACAGAGCAAGCAGACAAAAATCAAATAATCTTAACTTGTTCTTCCAGTTTCTTGCTATGGAGAAGTCGGCATCTGCCGATTTCTCCTCGTAAGGGCTAGAGCGTGTTTGAAAAAGCCCTACCACTTCATAAAATTATTATAAATATACAATAGATAAACAACCCACACCAAAGGAGATGTTACTATGTCCGCCTTTAATGACTATCTCAGACATTTAATAAAAAAGCGAAATATTTCTATTTCTGAATTAGCAAGAATGACTCAAATCGAGAGAACTGCTTTGCAAAAATCTTTAACCGGAGATCGTGTACTGCCATACGACTCTGTGAAGACTCTCTCTTCGTTTCTCCAGCTTACATTATCAGAAAAGAAAAAACTCCTGCATTATTATAATGAACTATTTGAAAGTGAAGATGTTAGAGAATCCAGAAAAATCATCAGCAACATGTTTTTAGAACTTGCTCAAATGGACTTTTCCCGAACTGCTTTTAAAAATCCACAAGTAGAAGGAAGCTTGCAGGAATATATCAAAAATAAAACCATTTTTATCGGGAAATCAAATATAAAACCACTTATTAAAATCGTATTTCTTGAAGAAATGCAACACGATAATCCACAAATCAAACTGACAGTTCCTCTAACAGAAGAATTTCTAGGGGATGAACTACTATATGTTTATCTATATAAAAATTTAAATATGGATATCAGCCAGATTATTATGTTTGATACATCCAATGTCGTCAATAAGATTAACTGTCACAATCTGAAAAATTTTAAACAGGTTTTATCCATCAGCCTAGCATCTAAAAGAAATTACCATCCATATTATTACTATGAGAATACCTCGACTGCACAATACATAAATCCATTTCCATACTATATTTTAACGCACGACTGTGTATTATGTCTCTCACGGGATTGTAATCATGCCATGATTCTTACTGCCACAGACCAACTGGCATTTTATAATAAGCATTTTGGGGAGCTTTTAAAAGAATGCAGTAATCTTATTCACTATACGTCTGATCCACTGAAAATTCTTGATACTTACGATAACTGCACCGATAAAAATGGTTTTTACATGGCAATGCATCAGCCTTGTTTTGGCTGCTTTTACACTAAAGATATTATTAACCATTTTGTTCGAAAGGAACTTCCTTTTTATGATGAATTAATAAAAACTGCTTACCGAAGATTTCAAAAATTATGTGAAGCGCAAAACTTCTACACCTTCTTTACAGAAGAAGGCTTTAAGCATTTTTATGAAACGGGGCAGTTTGATGATTTTCCGGCAGACTTGGTCAAACCTTTTCCAATAGAAATGCGAAAAACTTTAATTCAAAAATTTATCCACTCTATAAAAACTGGGAAAATCACTACAGGTCTCATGAAAGCAGATGCATTTCCAGACTACCTTAGTCTCACAACCTCAAATGAATCTGATATAGGAATCTTTACAACAGCACAATTTCCTATCCAGAATGGATTCAGTTCCATAGAAATAAAAGAACCCGGATTATGCAAAGCCTTTCATGACTGGCTTCTCCATCTACCTGACAGTAACGAGGTACTTTCTCCCGAAACAACGATAGAAATACTCAAAAACTACATCTAATCTTTACAACAAAACATTTCCTTTCGTTTTTCGTCAGATTATCGTTATTTTTTCCTCACAGACTGTTCATAAATTCTGAGTATTATAGAGACATCAAAAAACAATAACAAATTTTTTGATAGATTTTTTTCATACTTTCCTCTCTCGAAACCGACCAGTAGGCCGGTTTCTTTTTTATTGCATCACCAATCAGGTCAGCTTTATGAGATGCGCCTTACTGTTTTGACATAATTTTAAGAAAATGAACGCGTTTTTTATACAACAAAAAACAGAGACTATTTTCTAGAGTGTGTTTGAAAAATGCTCTAAGATATATGAAAATAGTCTCTGTTTTGTTTACTTATGGTATTTTTCCCGGTAACGTGAGATTGCGATGATTCGCAATCCTGTTCCTGAAGCGAGAAGTAAAATGGAAAACAAGGTCGCATTGCTATTGTCACCTGTTTTTACTTTATTTTTACTTTTCTTTGTTGAAGTTTTGTTGCCTGGTTTTGTTTCAAGCTTTCTCTTCGTAGTTGGTATCGTTTCTGTTGTGCTTTCCGATGTTTTCTTTATAGGTTCATAGTAGTTTATAAATGTAATATCGCGTTTTGCATCGGTCATATCTGCATCCATATGCGCAGCTATCACAGTCTCCAAATTACCATTTTCCCCATTTGTTACAGAAACTTTTACATAATAAACTGTCTGGTCGTAATGCCCACGTTTGTGTGTGCCAGACTGCTGTGTAATGGTGTAACAGTAAATGCCGGGAGTTGTATATTGTCCCAGAGGGCATTGCAGAATAGCCCTCCCGCAACAACAAGAAATAAAACAATCACTGCGCTGAGAAGAGAGTTGGATGTTTTTAAAAATATTCTTGAAGCATCCAGAGAAATGATTATTAAAATTGTTAGAGCGATTGGTATTAAATCTGCAGCAAAAGCTGTTAGTGCTGGAAGCAAAGCAATCCCGATTCTTGGAGCTGTAGTATCAAGTGGTATCACCCTTATATCATTCGCTCCAATGGCAAATCGTTTAAAAGTCACTCTTTCTAAGATGATATAGCAATGATTTATATGGAGGAAAAGTAAATGCAGAAGAAAAAAAGTATATTGGGAGGTAAAACATCCTTACCAAATAAAAAGGGTATTCCCGGAATGGAAGTCTTGAATAAAATAAATGACTTAGTTCCATTTTCTACTAAACATGAAGAGGGACCACCAAAACCAGGAGGTCTTCTAAAGAAAAAGGGAAATGATACAAATATTAATATAAATATATCTATTTCAAAACGGAATAAGGGAAAATAATTTAAAATTAATATAAAACCTCAGAAAAAATCTCTGAGGTTTTATTGTTTTATACATGAGATATGCCATAAACCAACATAGAAAACAAGTTATATTAAAATACAGAGTTACATAGAATAGAGATACTGAAGAAGAGGGCTATTTAAATATTAGCTATGATAAGAGAGTTTTTGACTTTTATCGTCTCATGTAAAATTATTGATTATTTAACAATTTTCTAGAAATGATATATACCCAAGTAGAATAAAATTATAAAATTTTATTTTGCATCAACATATTATATAATAGGGGGAAACCAAGAGGAAGAACAAGAAGAAAAACGACTGAACATACATGATCATACATGAAGGAAACGGAGATAATCCTAATATATTATTATATAATATGGTAACAATGATTGAGAAATTGGATTTTTCCAATTTCTTTTTTTAACCGTCTACTGACCTTATCTTGAAAAATTCTCTGCATATATTAAATTTAAATAAATAATTACTTAAAATTGAAATAGAAGCATACATGCACATCTAACTTAAACTAAAACAGAACAATAAGAGCGAATACAAACTGATTTTTGTAAAAAACTATTTAGAGATGGAAATTTATGTATGAATATATTCCTGAAATAATGACATTCAAAGAATGTAAAGAACTATTAAAAGTTGGAAAAAATACTTTGCTTGATTTGATACACACAGGACAGATACAGGCTTTTAAGGTGGGAAGTCGATGGAAGATAACAAAGC
>OBJF01002627.1_pt1 | contig 12746 bp, 10 predicted proteins | sample 1519091 | NCBI WGS metagenome assembly OBJF01 (sample SAMEA2452124, study PRJEB22498) | human gut metagenome | biome: human feces; feature: human gut; material: feces | place: Australia | collected 2012
AGAAGCAGGCGGCGTTCTGGATCGCCATGTGCTGTATGCCGGACTATCTCATTCTGGATGAGCCGGTGGACGGTCTCGACCCCGTGATGCGCCGTCAGGTGTGGAGCCTCATCCTGCAGGACGTTGCCGAGCGCGGCACGACAGTGCTTGTCTCGTCGCACAACCTGCGCGAATTGGAGGACGTGTGCGACCACGTGGGCGTGATGAGCCGCGGCAAGCTCCTGCTTGAGCATTCGCTGAGCGAATTGCAGGACTATACCGTCAAGCTCCAGCTCGCCTTCGAGGGCGCGGAGCTGCCCGCCCTGCCGCAGGAGATCAAGGTGCTGCACCACGCGCAGACCGGGCGCGTCCACACGCTCATCTGCCGCGGCAGCGCAGAGGAACTGGAACAGCAGCTCGCCGCGCTGCACCCGATCTTTATCGACGCGGTGCCGCTGTCACTCGAAGAAATTTTCATCTATGAACTGGGAGGTGAGGACTATGCGATCCGCGACATCGTTCTTTGATAAGACTTTATTCCGCAGCCAGCTCAAGCACACCTGGCCGCTCTGGCTCGGCTACACCGCCTTGTGGCTCTTCCTCGTGCCGGTCATGCTCTTTTCAGAGCTTTCCGCCTATCAGGGCGGTTACAGCGCAGCGGATGCATCCTACCTGCTGCTCAATACCGGCGTGCGCGGCGGCATCTTCATTTCCTTCTTCTTCGGCCTTTTCTTTGCGATGCTCGCCTTCTCGCACCTGACGCAGAGCCGCGCGACGAACGGCTTCCACGCGCTCCCCGTGCGGCGCGAGACCATCTTTCTGACCGCCTACCTCACGGGACTGTTCTGCCAGCTTTCCACCATCCTCGTCACGTTTCTGCTCGGCGCGGCGGTCTCCGCCCCGCTGCACTTAAGCTTCTGGAGTGTCACTGGCGCGGCCATGGGCAGCGCCATGCTCGAAGCCGTCTTTTTCTACTCCTTCGCCGTGCTGTGCATGATGATGACGGGGCAGATCCTCGCCGCGCCCGTCTTCTATTTCGTCGGCAATATCCTCGTCCCGGGAATGGAATATCTGCTGCGCAACTTTGCGGGCAATTTCCTCTACGGCTACAGTGGGCACACCGACGTTGCGCTCGGTTTCCTCTCCCCGCCCCTCTATATGTACCCCGAGGTGGACATCGCCTCGATCGAGACCTGCGAGAGCGACTCGTACTATGTGACTGCCTACGCGCTTGAGCACCGCTCTTTCATGATCCTCGCCGCCTACGCGCTCGCGGGACTTGTCATCGCCCTCATCGCGCTGCTTCTCTACCGCACGCGCAAGAGCGAGATGACCGGCTCAACGGTCGCCTTCCCGTGGGCGACGCCCATCTTCAAGTACGGCGTGGCGTTCTGTACCGCCGTTGCCCTCGGGCAGTTCCTCTACTATTTCCTCTTCGGCCAGTACCGCTCGAGCGGCAACGATTCCCTGCCCGGCACGATCCTCTGCATGGCGGCGGCGGGGCTTGTGGGCTACTTTGTCGCCGAGATGCTCATCAAAAAGAGCTTCCGCGTCTTCCGCGCGGGCGCAAAGGGCGCGGCCATCGTCGCGCTTGCTCTTGTGCTGCTCGGCGTTGCGATGAGCTTCGACCTCACGGGCTATGAAAAGCGCGTGCCGGACGAGAGCGAGATCGAATCCGTTTACTACACCTTCTCCGGCATGACGAACGTCACGACCGACGACGCCGATACCATCCGCCGTCTCACCGCGGCACACCAGGCCATCGTCAAAAACCGGAACGAGCAGGCGCGCATCGCAGACGCATGGGACGCGGATACGCTCTCCCAGAGCGATCATGACGACATCGAACCCTTCTCCCTGCGCCTGACCTACTACCTCAAGGACGGCTCGCAGCTCTCGCGCTCCTATTCGCTCTACCTGCGGAGAAGCGAGCTCACCGCGCCCTCGTCCGCCACGGCGCGCGTGAACGCGCTCTATATGTGCAGAGAGTCCGTGCTCCGCCGTGTCCTCGGCTACGGCTGCGATCACCTCGGCGACACGCCGCGCTTCCTCGACAGCTACTGCTACTATTACGATGAGAACTCCAACACAAAGGACTATGCCCTCACCGCCGCGCAGGCTGAACAGGTCTACGCCGCGCTGATGCAGGACGTTCAGGATTCCGATAATGGCGGCAGCGACATCTTCGCCGTGCAGGAATACCAGTACGATCCCCCCATCTCCTTCTGGCTCGAGCTGTACTTTGAGTCCACCAATGAAAAAGGCCGCCCGGAGGTGTATACGCTCAGCCCCCATGTGAATGGCTCGACGCCCAACACCCTGCAAGTACTCAGTGAGCTGCTGCCCGAGCTGAAATCCAACATCGTAACGCCGCCCAGCGACGACGGCATTCACACCCTCCCCGCCACAGAGGACGTTTCCACCGAGGAAAGTGTGAACTGACATGGCAGAAAACGCAAAGCGGCGGCGCAGGCGCCGCCGCACCGGGAACAAGAAAGCTTTTCTCGTCCTGCTCGCGCTCGTTTTGCTCGTTCTCGGCGGCGTGAAGCTGCGCTATGCGCTCGCCCACCGGAATCTCCCCGGTTCGAATGTCAGCGTGCCGGACTTTGTCACGGTCGACTACATTCCGACAAACGAATATTCCCGTCCCGGCACGCCGCTCAGGGAGATCTCCGGCGTGGTGGTGCACTATGTCGGCAATCCCGGCACGAGCGCCGCGGCGAACCGCAGCTTTTTCGCCAATCTCGCCCTGACGCACGAGACCTACGCGAGCGCCCACTTTGTCGTCGGGCTGAAGGGTGAAATTTTGCAGTGCGTGCCGCTGACGGAGATCGCCTACTGTTCCAATACCGCGAACGACTACACCGTGTCCATCGAGGTCTGCCACCCCGACGACACAGGCAAGTTTAATGACGCGACGATGGAAAGCCTCGAACAGCTCGTCGCGTGGCTCTGCGAGACCTTCGACCTCGACCCTGACGCGGACGTCATTCGACACTACGACGTGACGGGCAAGATCTGCCCCAAATACTATGTGGAAAACGAGGATGCGTGGCTCGCCTTCCGCGCGGACGTGAGCGCGCGCATCGAAGAGGACAAAACCGCGAACGGTGAAACCAACTGACTGACCCCTCAGGAGGGAGCTCATGCACGACTTTGTTTCCTATCTTTTTTATCTTTTGCAGCGCGGCATGCGCTTTGCCGTGCCCGCTGCGCTTATCTGCGGCCTTATTCTGGCCGTCTGCTATGCCGTCTGCCGCAAAAAAGGCCGCCGCTTCCCGTGGGGAAAGGCGGTCTGCGCGGTGCTGCTTGTCGGCTGGGCGGCGGTCACGGTCTTCGTCACGCTGCTGCGCAGCGAGCCGAATGAATTTGCCGCGCGGCAGTGGAATTTGCAGCTTTTCCGCGCCTGGCGCGAAGCGTACCAGCGCTTCACGCTGCAAATCTGGCTCAATGTGCTGCTCAACATCGCGCTCTTCGTCCCGCTCGGCGTGCTGCTGCCGCTCTTGTGGAAACCGTTTCGCAAGTGGTATGCCGCGCTGGGCGCGGGCTTCGGCGTTTCGCTCCTGATTGAACTGGCGCAGCTTTTCACCGGAAGCGGCATGTGCGATGTGGACGACCTCTTCACCAACACGCTCGGCGCGATGCTCGGCTGGTGTGCAGCAATGCTCGTGCTCGCGCTGCATCAAAAGAACAGGACGTGGCCGCGCTACTGCGCGCTGCCCGCCGCGTTCGCACTCGCACTATCCGCCATTTTCATTTCCTACGCCGCGCAGCCCTACGGCAACCTGCGCGACGCCTCCGTCACGACGGCGGACTTAAGCGGCGTCCGCTGGTCGGTCGATTATGCACTCGATGAGGACAGCAAGACCGCCTATGTCTATCAGGCGCAGGCGCTCGACAACGTGGGCGCCGACCGCTTCGCCGCGGAATTCGCCGCCGCGCACGGCGTCGAATTTCCGGATGCGTACTACTACGATGACCTTGTGATCTACGCCAACCACTCTTCCGGCGACTTCCTCAACGTCACCCTGCACGACGGCACGTGGGAATACAGCTTTGGGCGCGATCACACGCCCGTTTTCGATGCGCCCGCGTCTGGTGTCACAGAGGACATGCTGCGCGAAACGCTCGACAAGTTTGGCTTTTCCGTCCCCGCCGACGCCGCGTTCACGCTCTCGCCGTATGGCGAGACCTCTTACCGCGCGGTGTTCTCCGCTGATCTTCTCCCCACGGAGGGAGGCTTCCTCCACGGCACGCTCACTTGTGATCTGAGAACACAAGGCGACGGTCAATCGACGCTCTCGCAGCTCGAAAACCGCATCACCACGCTCGCGCCCGTGCGCGAAGAGCCTATTCTCTCCCCCGCGCAGGCGCTCGCCGCGCTGCAATCTGGCAAGAGTTTCGAGGGTGCGTGGTTCGCGCAAAGCGTCCAGCAAATTGAGGTGCGCTCCTGCACGCTCGACTACCTCTCCGATTCCAAGGGCTTCTATCAACCGGTCTACCGCTTCGAGCTGTCGCTCGCCGGTCAGGCGGGCGGCATCACCGACGCGGTCGACTATGTCCCCGCGCTCTTCTGAGCGCCGGAGTGCAAGGAGGCTTACGATGAAACGCATACTTGCCGCGCTGCTCAGCTTCGCACTGTGTCTCGCGCTGCTTTTCTTCGTCCGAAATAAGTCTGACGAGCCGATCCTGCACGTCGCGCTGAAACCATCTGGCGAGCAGGACGCCGCTTACGTCTACGAAACGGTCTATGCAAGCGGCAAAAGCCGCCGCTGCAATGCTTTCACACCCGACACCTGCGTCTTTTACACCGCAGACTACGCAGACTTTGACACCTCCGCGCTTCGCTCGCACAGGGTCAACACACTTGTCGCCACCACGCTCTATGATTCTGTCGGCAATGTCGTTGAACCCAGCGAGACGATGATCGCCATGATGCACGCCGCCGCAGACCAGATCGACCACGCGATCTTCGATTTTCAGATCATCGTCGTGAACGGCCAGCGCTACTTTGCCTTTGTTAAGCTCAACGTCAACTGGTGGGATCCGTGCACGCTGTACGAGTACGAGGGCGGAGAGCTCCGCGAGCTCGCGCAGTGGGACAACATGCGCCTGCTGTCGATCGGTTTCATATGAAAAAAGGGGCTGTCTCGACAGAGACAGCCCCTTTTCCTTTTTCACTTGTTTTTCTCCAAGCTGTACGGGTCCCGTCCCGCGGCGAATTCGGCGATCATCTCCGAGGTGAGGGCGATACCGTTGCCCGTATAGTTCTCTCGCAGCTCCTCGCGGCTGACCCACGCGCCGTCCGCCAGCTCAAAGTTGTCGAGATGGATGGCATCGTCGTCGCCGTCGAGCCTGCACCAGTAGCCCATCATGATGTTGCCGCTGATGCCCCAGGGCTGACAGCGATAGTAGCGCAGGTCCTTGACCTTTAATCCGACCTCCTCCATCACCTCGCGGTGTACGGTCTGCTCAAAGCTCTCGGCAAACTCGGTGAAGCCCGCGACAAGTGCCGTGCGCGTCGCGCCGGGGCGGTTGGCGTACTTCGTGAGCAGCAGGTAGTCCCCGTGCGTCACCGCCACGATGACCGACGGGTTGATGCGCGGGAAGATCATGTTGCCGCACTTCGGGCAGCGCATCATGCGCTCGTTCACGTCGTGGACGAGCTTTTCCCCGCAGCGGCCGCAGTAGCGCGCGTCGCGGTACCACGAGCAAAGGTGCCACGCGCTGACCGCCGCATAGGCGAGCTCCTTGGGCTTTTCCGTGCGGAAAAGGCCGATGTTGCGGTAGGAGTAGCCGTCGAGCGCGCGCTCATTTTCGTCAAAGAGCAGGTAATACTCCCGCCCGTCGAGCTCAAAAAGATAGGTGAACGCCTCGTCGGGCTCGGTAAACTGCGCGCGCGACGGGAACTTGAGGCCGTTGTCGTCGATACGGCACAAAAGGTCCTGCCCGCGGAACTGCACCACGGCGCTGCTCTTTTTCGGCACGGCGTTCTTTTTCCACTCGTTGTAAAGATGTTTCGGCTCGATATCCTGGATCATGTCGGCTTTCCTCCCGCGTGTCTGTTTTATAGCAGGGCTATTCTACAACGGATCAAAGGGATTTGCAAGCGGGGCTTATTCCTCGATCATGCGCCTGCGCTTCAGCTCTTCGATCTTTTTCCCCTCGCGCCGCACGGAAATCATACCGGCAATACCGCCCGCCAGCAGTCCCGCCACGATCAGAATAGTCAGCACCATATACACAGGTGAATCAAGCTGTGTGTCCAGCCAGCTTGAAAAGCCGTACTGCGAGATTGCCTTGTAAGCATGTCTCCCGCTTAACAGCACCAGCGCGCCGAGCATCCCGCTGCGGTAATGCGAGCGCCGCTTTTCCAGCGCCGCGATCTTGGAGTCCAAGTCAGAGTACAGCTCAAACGCGCCGTCCGCCGTCTTTTTGCGCAGGATCAGCACCTCGCCGTACTCGCCCACCAGCGCCGCGCCCGTCTCGCCGAGCGTGCGCAGATAGTCGTCCTTCTCGCCGTCGCGCGATTCGTAAAAGTATTGTACGCGGTAGATGTACTCGTCCTGTTCCCCGCGCACAAAGCGCAGTTCATCGCGCACGATCTCACAGCATTGCCAGCCCTCGTGGGACATCTTGTTGAGATAGCGCTCCATCTCCTCCACCCGCTCGGGGGCAAGCGGTGCTCTGTTCCACTTCTTCGTCATCGTCTCTGCCATTTCTGTTCTCCTTTCATTCCTGAATCACGCGCTCGGCTTCGAGCGCCGCGATCTTCTGTTTCGCGCGGCGCAGTCCCCGCGGGCAGTCGACAATCCCCACGATGCAAATGGGCAGGAGCAGTGCCGACGCCGCAAGGAGAAATACCTGCGACGAGCGGAAGCTTATGGCGGCCATACCCGCATACTTGCCGATCACGTTCGCATTCATCAGCGTCATTAGAATATTCATCAGCGTGATGCTCATCCAGCCAAGGCTCAGCAGCAGACCTGCGCGCAGGTAGCGCACGGCTTTTTTCTGCTGGGCGATGAGGGAATCGAGGTCTGAGTACAGATCAAAAGGCGTGCCGTCCGCCTTCTTGCGCAGAACGAGCAGGTCTCCCACGCCGCCGACCTCTTCAATGCCAAACTCTGTAAGCTCTGCGATGTAGGTAAGACGGTCTATGCCCGCTTCCTTCACCTGCACGCGGTACTCGTACTCGCCCGCCTTTCCGCGTCGATAGGTGGAAAACAGCGAGCCGAACTTTTCAAGAATCCAGCCCTCTTTTGCCATTCGGTTTGCCTGCTCCTCGATCCGCTCGGGATCGTTGGCATAGCTTGACAAATGCGGCAGCACCTTCTTGTCCTTGACCATGGCGATTCTCCTTTCACTCGCAGATACACTGCTCGTCTTTGATCTTCTTCCACTTTTTGTGCGTGCGCACGGCTGCGCTCGCGCCCCATACGGCGAGGGCGAGCCACGAAAGGCCGAGCACTGCCTCCAGCGCGATCCGCGGCATCCAGGCCGCCACAACGCTCGGCCCGCCCGCGGCGATCAGCTCGGCATAGAGCTCTTCATAAATTTGCGCCGCGTACAGATACTCCCACGCAGTATAAAATTGCATCGCCGCGCCGAGCGCGCACAGCGCCGCCGCAAAAATCTGCGCGCTGCGCACGCACCTTGCCTCCTGCGCCTGCGACGCAAGGTCGGAAAACATCTCCTCCGGCCTGCCGTCATCCACCCAGCGGAAGTACGCGCGGTGCAGAAAGCAGCCAAGATAGGTGACGCCCAGCTCCTCCACGCCCGCAATATAGGCCCTGCCCTGCTCCGTCCACGGGAAGTCCTTCATCACCTGCACATAGTAGCGGTAATCCGTGCCGTCGCCGCGCGTAAAGTGGAAAAACAGCCCGCCGACGTGCGCCAGTTCCCACCCGCGCCTGCGGTGCCATGCGAGCCAGCGCTGAAAATGCGCGTTGTCAAACAGCAGATACCAGATCCACCAGAGGCAGAATTTTTGTTTCAGCATTGTGCACCCCCCTCTCAGTTCCATTCGCTTGTCAGCTTGTCGCCGTTTTGCGTCAGCTCATGCAGTCTTCTCAGCTCCGCGCGCACAGCCTCGCGGCCCTCGGGCGTGATCTGGTACTCCTTTTTGCGTCCCTCGCTCTCGTCGCCGAGCGAGACGATCCAGCCGCGCTCGGTCAGCGTCGCGAGCGCGCCGTAGAGCGTGCCCGCGGCGCACGCGCCCGCCGCTCAGGCGCTCGACGTTCTGCATGATGCCGTAGCCGTGCAGCGGCGTATCCAGCGAAAGCAAAATGTAAAAGACCGCTTCGGTCAGCGCCGTCGTTCCCATGTGTATCCCTCTTTCTTCGGCCGCCGTTATAACGGTAACCGATATATCGTCTACCGATAAACTATCACACCGCGCGCAGTCTGTCAATAGAAAAAAGGGGCAGGGAATGCAAAATTTGCACTCCCTGCCCCTTTCAATATGTCGCAGACCTTCGCCGCTTTTTGGAAGGCTTAAAGCCTCGTGATGACCGGCAGCACCATGGGGCTGCGCTTGGTCGCCTTGAAAAGGTAATTGCTCACCGCGCTGCGGATCGCGCCCTTGAGTTCGTTCAGGTCGCGCCCGCGCTTGCCGCGGTAGGCCTCCGCCGTGGACATCGTGAGGTTTCTGAGGTCTTGCAGCAGCTCCTCGGAATCCTTGACGTAGATAAAGCCGCGCGTGATGATCTCCGGCTCGGCCAGAAGGTCGCCGTTCTGCGCGGAGATGGGCAGCACGACGACGACCATGCCGTCTTCCGCCAGATGCTTGCGGTCGCGCAGCACGACCGCGCCGACGTCGCCGACGCCATAGCCGTCGACAAACACCTCGCCCGCGGGCGCATAACCGGGCACGCACTTCATCGAGCGCGCGCCGATCTCGACGGCGTCGCCGTTGTCGCAAATCACAATATTCTTGCGGTCCATGCCCATCTGGAGAGCGAGATCCTTGTGCAGCTGGAGCATGCGCTGCTCGCCGTGCACGGGGATGAAATACTTGGGCTTTGTCAGCGCGTGGATGATCTTGAGCTCCTCCTGGCACGCATGGCCCGAAACGTGCAGCATGTCCGCGCGGTCGTAGATGACCTCAACGCCCTTGCGGAAGAGCTCGTTGATGACACGCGAGACGGTGTTCTCGTTGCCGGGGATGGCGCTCGCCGAAATGATGACGCGGTCGCCGGGGCCGACCTCGATCTGCTTGTGCTGGGAGAACGCCATGCGGTACAGGGCGGACATCTCCTCGCCCTGCGAGCCGGTGGTGACGATGACCTGCTTTTCCAGCGGCATCGACTTGATCTTGTTGATGTCGACCACGGTGTTTTTCGGCGGCTTCATGTAGCCGAGGTCCATGGCGACTTTTGTCACGTTTTCCATGCTGCGGCCCGTGACGGCGACCTTGCGCCCGCACTCCGCCGCGGCGTCCATGATCTGCTGAATGCGGTGGACGTTGGAGGCGAACGTCGTGACGATGATGCGCTGTTTGCAGCCCTGGAACAGGCGGTTAAAGGTCCTGCCCACCGTGCGCTCACTCATCGTGTAGCCCGGGCGCTCAACGTTCGTCGAATCCGCGAGCAGCGCCAAAACGCCCTGCTTGCCGAGCTCGCCGAAGCGGGCAAGGTCGATGACCTCGCCGTCGATGGGCGTCGAGTCGATCTTGAAGTCGCCCGTGTGGACAACGGTGCCAAGGCCTGTGTGGATGGCGAACGCGACAGAGTCCGCGATGGAGTGGTTCACGTGGATGAACTCCACGCTGAACTTGCCGGCCTTGACGGTCATGCCGCTTTCCACCGTGACGATCTTCGTCGATTTGAGAAGGCCGTGCTCTTCGAGCTTTAGGCGGATGAGGCCCGCGGTCAGGCGCGTGCAGTAGATGGGAATATTCACCTTTTTGAGGATGTAGGGCACGGCGCCGATGTGGTCCTCGTGCCCGTGGGTGATGAACATGCCGCGGATGCGGTTCTTGTGCTTGACAAGATAGCTCACGTCGGGGATGACGCAGTCGATGCCGTACATGTCGTCGCCGGGGAAGGCCATGCCGCAGTCGACCACGATGATCTCGCCGCCGTATTCGTAAACGGTCATATTCTTGCCGATCTCATTGAGACCGCCGAGGGGGATGATTTTTAACTGTTCAGCCAATGCTGGTTCAACTCCTTTTGATTCGTTTCACAATAGAATAACGATAGATTTGTTTTGATTTTGTCATGTGCGTCCGGGCCAAAAAGCGCAAAGCATTGGAGACGTCCGTACTCTCACTTCGCCCTGCTTCACGAAGCGATCGCACCTGCGGCGCCTTTTGGATCCCTATGGACTTTCTATGAGAACCGCGAAAATGCGGTCAAAACCCGTTGTCGCGGAGGCTCTTGCGCGTATTTTTCCAGCGCGGCCATCCGCTATTACGGGATAGTATAGCACGTTTTCCACCAAAAGTATACCACATTTTTTGTCGACGCCGAAAAATAAAATATTGATATTGTATCCGCCCGCCCCGCCGTGTTATAATGAAATGGATTATTCCCGCGGTTTGCCGCAGTAATGTCGATCATAACGGGAGGGCAGCTTCATTATGCGGAACAAAAAGATCAGCAAACTGGTAGACCCCAGCTTCCGGCTCTACTTTCTTGTCGGCTTTCTCTTTGCCGCCGTCACGGTGCGCGTGAGCATCCCGCTCGCGATCTGCGAGGCTGCGGCGATGGCGTTTCTCTGGTGGTACTTCCGCCACACGGCGCAGAAGCGCCGCGAGGGCATCCGCCAGTACATCGACGACGTGACCGACGACATGACCACCGCCGACAAGGCCTCGATGCTCTCGGCCCCGTTCGCGATGATGGTCTTCCGCCCCGACACGCAGGAGATCCTATGGAGCAACGACAGCTTCATGCAGCTCACTGGCGTGCGCGAGGATATCTTTGACAACCGCATCGACGATATTCTCCCCGATTTTCCGACACACTGGCTGCTCGAGGGTAAAAGCGAGTGCCCCGAAACGGTGGTGATGGGCGGGCGCCACTTCCGCGTGTTCGGCAATCTGAGCCATCCCTCCTCCCGCCGCGGCGGACAGAGCCTTCTTGCCACAACGTACTGGACGGACGTGACCGAGCAGGACTCGCTGCGCGAGGAGAACGAGAGCCGCCGCCCCATCGTCTCGGTCATCGTGATCGACAACTACGAAGAGCTGATGAAGGCTGGCAGCGAGGCGTCGCGCAGCGCGGTGCTCGCCGCCATCGACGAAAAGATCAGCACATGGCTCAAGGATTCGCACAGCCTGCTGCGCAAATTCGATCGTAACCGCTACGTGCTCGTCACGACCGAGCAGGAGTATCAAAAGCTGCTTGAGGGTAAATTCTCCGTGCTCGACGCGGTGCGAAGCGTCGTCACTGAGGACGGCGTCGCCGCAACGCTCTCGATCGGCGTGGGCAAGGACGTGGATGACTACGAAACGCTCTATCAGAACGCCATGCTCTCGATCGAAATGGCGCTCTCGCGCGGCGGCGACCAGGTCGTCGTGCGCAACCGCCTTGACTTTGAATTCTACGGCGGCAAGGCCAAGTCCCCCGAAAAGCGCACGAAGGTCAAATCCCGCGTGATGGCCAACGCCCTCGGCGAGCTCATTTCCGACGCAGGCCAGATCTTCGTCATGGGCCACGCGCACGCGGACATGGATGTGGTCGGCGCAGCGGCCGGCATCTGCTGCATCGCGCGCAAGCGCGGCAAAAAGGCGCAGATCGTCATCGACATGGAGGACAACGTCGCAAAGCCGCTGCTCAGTAAGCTTGCGGCTCTTCCGGAATACAAGGACGCCTTTATCTCCGGCAACGACGCGTTCATCTCCGCCCAGCCGGGCGCGCTGCTCGTCGTGGTGGACACGAACCGCCCCGACTTTGTCGAATCCGAGCAGCTGCTTGATGCGTGCAACCGCGTGGCGGTCATCGACCACCACAGAAGAGCCGCGAATTATATCGAATCCGCCGCGCTCAACTTCCACGAGCCCTACGCCTCGAGCGCGTCCGAGCTCGTGACGGAGCTTTTGCAATACCTCGCCGACCCGACCGATTTACTTCGCGCGGAGTCCGAGGCGCTGCTCGCGGGCATCGTGCTCGACACGAAGAACTTCACGATGCGCACCGGCGGGCGCACGTTTGAGGCCGCCGCGTTCCTGCGCCGCGCGGGCGCGGACACGTCGGACGTACAGCGGCTCTTCCAGAGCGACCTTGCCGGCATGGTCGAGCGCTATGACATCATCCGTCACGCCGAGCTCGTGCACGGCGACATCGCCGTGGCCGCGGTTGAAAAGGAGATCGACCGCGTGACCGCCGCCAAGGCGGCCGACGAGCTTTTGACGCTCTCCGGCATCCATGCCTCGTTCGTGCTGTTCAAGAACGGCACGGGCGTGAACCTCTCAGCGAGATCGCTCGGTGAGATCAACGTACAGTTCATTATGGAAAAACTCGGCGGCGGCGGCAACTCTACTACCGCCGGCGGCCAGGTGGCCGATGCCAGCGTCGACGAGGTGCGGGCGCGTCTGCTCAACGCCATCGACGAATATATGGAAGAGTGACGCTCTTCCCCACAACGTAAATCACCCCACAAGGAGGAAACAGATATGAAAGTCATTTTAACGCAGGATGTGAGGGGTCAGGGCAAAAAGGGCCAGCTCATCGACGCAGCCGAGGGCTATGCACGAAACTTCCTGCTGCCCCGCAAGCTCGCCGTGCTCGCCACGGCTGACGCCATCAACACCATGAACC
>OBJF01002633.1_pt1 | contig 12706 bp, 10 predicted proteins | sample 1519091 | NCBI WGS metagenome assembly OBJF01 (sample SAMEA2452124, study PRJEB22498) | human gut metagenome | biome: human feces; feature: human gut; material: feces | place: Australia | collected 2012
GAATCGAGTACCCACCCGACAAATTGCCGGTATTCATCATTGGTAATTTCGGTTTCATCCATCCAAAAGGCCTGTATCGATACGGTTTTCGACGTTGCGGACATCGCCCAGGTGATATCCTCATCGTTATTTCCGATATTCAGGCTACCGGTAGGAATCAGCACCATCCCATAAGGTTGAGGTTCAAACCATTTTTTTGTTTTACGTGTTCCTGTCAGCTCTCCCCCTCCGTTATACGGTGAACAAGCATATAATAATGAAACAATAAAGACAACTGCAAACCATCTGATGTACATAGTATATTTATTTTACAAAAATCTTACACTCTTATATATTTTCTGTCGTTTTCCCCATTGAAGACCGAAATGATAAGCCACCGTCACTTCATGTGAACCGCCTGTGTATTTACCGACATCCGACACATTCCAGTCGTAACTGTATCCAACCATAATTCCATTTTTCAACTCCATACCTCCCATAAAAATCAGGGCTTCCTGATACCGGTAAGATACTCCCCCCCAATACATTTTATGATAAACTACATTCACATTTACACTATACTGTAAACTTCTGAAATCAGTCTTCATAAATACCGAAGGCTGCAAATCCCACCGTAATCCGATCGGGACCGTATACCCTCCGGTACAATACAAGTGAGGTGTAAAAAAGAATCTTCCAGTCAACCCGACAGTCATTTCAGGCTTTGTCAAATGCGCGACAGCGACTCCGGCATAACCTTGCTTTCCTGTAAAAAAAATTCCTCCTCCCAGGTCGAACATCATCTTCGAAACGTTTACATCGGTTCCGTTCAAAGCCTCGTCATCCCCGGACGGCGTATGGTCTTCATCATCGGGGATATAATATTTTCCCTCGATCTTCGCATTGATTAAACCAAATTTTAAACCTACACTCAATACTCCCGGACGTAAAGCCCACTTATATGAATAATTCAGCATCAGATGCAAATTCGTCTGCATACCGAGCTTGTCACTCATCATGTTCAATCCGATCCCTCCATCGCTTCTTTTTATTCTGAAGGGACCGTCAACATTCAAAGCATATGTCTCCGGAGCACCATCCATAGCCAGCCATTGATTCCGGTAAATCCCGGAGATCACCCATCTGTTCTGTAATCCCGCAAAAGCCGGATTAATCGTCATATGGTTGAACATATTCTGACTAAACTGAGGATCCTGCTGCGCATTGACAATCAAACCAATCATCAAGAAAGCAACACATAACACACATACTCTCATCACACACTCGAGCCTATGCTTAGAATTTTGTGGTAAAAATAACCATTTTTTGCAAAAGGTTACCAAAATTTAAAACAAAAAAAGATAAAAAATCACATACACACTTTGATTTCCTCTATTCTTGCATTTTTAACACTCAATATTTTAAATGTTAAATCATTTACAACAATAGTTTCCCCTTCCTGAGGAATACTTTGATTGAAATACAACACCAAACCGGCAAGCGTCTCATACTCTTCACGCTCTTCCAGATCCAGGTGATATTTTTCATTCAAGTAATCCACCTCCAAACGTCCTGAAAAAATATATTCTTGTTCGGAAATCATCACTTCTTTCAGATTGAGGTGGTCATGTTCATCTTCAATCTCTCCGAAAATTTCCTCCATAATATCTTCGATAGTAACGATCCCGGCTGTAATACCGAATTCATCGACGACAACGGCAACACTTTTCTGGTCCCGGATAAACAAATTCAACAGCCGTTGTGCAGACATCGTCTCAGGTACGATCAATACCCGGCTCAACGCTTTGGCAATCGTCGGAGGATCTTTGAAAAGAGTCGATATATGAACATAACCGATAATATCGTCGATACTTTCTTTATAAATCAAAATCCGGGACAATCCGGTATCGATAAAGAGTTGGGTCAACTCTTCGATCGAACTGTCGATAGACAAGGCTACGACATCAGGGCGGGGAACGATACACTCCCTCAGCTTCACTTCGGAAAAATCGAGTGCATTCCGAAAAAGTTTGATCTCGTGCATTTCCTCCTCCTGCCGAGCATTGACTTCTCCTTCCTCGATCAGGTTATTCAAATCTACTTTTCCAAAAGCCCGGTTGGGTTCTTTATGCCCTAATTTCCGTCCGGTAAAAATCCGCAGCAACCATCCTCCTAACCACACCGAAAAATAAGACAACGGAAAAAACAACAGATAAAACAAAAAAACAGGAACAGAAAATAACTTCAAAAACAGATTAGACCGTAAGCGGAATACGGTCTTCGGCAAAAATTCAGCAAAAACCAAAATGATCAGAGTCGAAACGAGGGTCTCGACAAACAGTTCGACCCCGATCGATAAATGTAAAAATTCGAACTGTTTGACCAGCAGATCGGACATAAAAATACCGTAGATCACCATGACGACATTATTACCTACCAATAAAGTCGTAATATACATCCCGGAATGCGAAATGAACAGATCGATGAGAGCCTGAGTGACTCCTTTTTTAGACTTATCGATCTCGATCCGTAATTTATTAGAAGTCAGGAAAGCGATCTCCATTCCCGAAAAGAATGCAGATAACAGAAGACAAATCAATATCACCGAAAGGGTTGCTGTCATTGCTTACGTTGTTGCTTTTCAACTTCGATACTACCTGAAATATTCTCAAACACCGGATGATTCAGATTCTGATCGGAATGGAAGCCGTTATTACCTTCGATAATTTGTCCGTCGGCACTCAACTTGACATAACGGTCGGAATAGATCAATTCTTTTTTCATATCCCAATAGAGTAATTCGGTTTCGAGCTTTTTCCCCTCTGCATTGATTATCACCACTTCATTACGCGCCTCCCAAAGCATTTCATCTTCCAGCTTTTTGGCATATTTCGCTTTAATCGAACCGATCATCTTTCCTGCAGGATCATAAGAAAGTACATGGATCCCTTTCGGAAACTCTTCATATTTTTCTTTTTCCCTATTTACTTTTATGTATTCCGGGGCCAATACCCTGTATTTGATCCGGGCAGAATCGGAATAGATCAATTCCAGGTTTTCACCGGTCATATCGGGACGTTTCTCCCGCTCAGCCAATGCATTGACTTCTTTGATATCATTTTTACATGCTAAAAGCATTATTGCTCCCAGAAGAACAATAATGCTTTTCATATAAAGTATACGTGAAGAAACACTCATTAATATACGACTTACTATTTTCTGAAACGTGCTTTGGTCGATTCGTTGATCCAACTACCGATTTTAACGGTTGCTCCATCGGTAACACTACGGAAGAAAGCCTCGTCTTTACTCGGGAAATGTTGGGAATAAATTCCGATCAATTTATCCGCTTCTTCTGTCATAGCAGGATCCACTTGTTTTGCTTTTTGGAATTTATCGACAGCAGCCCAGAATACGGATGCGTGGTCAAAATCGTCTTCTCCGTAATTGGAGGCCGAATTGGCATAGGCTTTTCCGATCAGCATCAATGCGGTTCCGTTGTTCGGATTAAGTTTCAGCACTTCCAGCGCATTAGTCTTAGTCGCCTGATATTGCTTTTTAGCCAATTGCAACTGAGCCATTTTCAGGTAATATTCAGCTTTAGCCTCGTTATCTTCGGATTTCGCGATCGCTTCTTTCAGATAACCTTCGGTTTTATCGAATTCCTGACGTTTCAGGAACATGATAGCCAAGCTATAAGCCGCATCAGCAGTCGGATCCAATTGGTACAATTGCTCAGCTACAGTTGCATATAAAGGCAAATCGACACATTCGCTCCGCCGTAACAGAGAAGCCACCTCTTTCAAGTTAGCGACATCTTCCTTATTGGCTTCGTATTTTGCAGAAAGCAAGTTATTCAAGGTTTCACAATCTGCTACACCGGCATTGAAAAACATAGCATCCACATTCCCCTTCATCGTTTTGAACGCTTCAACCGTTTTGGGTTGTTTGGCATTTTTGATTCCATCATCGATAAAACCGGAAACTTTCATATAAAGAGCGATGTATTCATCTTTCGACAGTTCTCCTTTTTTCAGCAGATCCCCGGCTCCGAAAAACATGGTTTGCACCGTGATCGGGTGAGTTTTATTACCTTCGAGCTCGAATGATTTAGCCAAATAAGAAAAAGCTGTTTTTTTAGTATCATCCCCTCCGAAACGATATAAAGTAGCCCCTTTCTTTCCCAAAATATAACCTTCCCCATACCTTTGATGATCCCCAAAATATTTCGCCCATTGATCATACAACATCATCAAGGTATCCACATAAGTCTTATCTTTTGTCTGCTGATAGATATTGATCAACAGATCTTCCCCTTTGGTATAAGTAAGCATCTGAAACTTGGGAGCGTTATTAAAAACATACCGCCAGGCAGGCAAAGCTTCCTTATAATTTTTTTGTTTAAGAAATTCTGAATAAATAGAAGCATTCTCCAACGTTTTCACACTATCCAGTCCGTATTTGGAGTCGAGTGTCTGCGCACTGACTGCCCCTCCCATAAGACAAATACCGAATGCTAAAGCCACAATCTTTTTCATGATCTTATCTTTTTTAACCGATGTATTTAATGTTTTGTTAGTTACTTATCTAAGCTTACTCTGCAAAAATATCACTATTTTTCTTTTAATATACAGGGAACACCTGTATTTTAGCTAATAGTTCGACTTTTTAACATATTTCAAGATCTCATTCAATCCTACAAAACTAAGATATTTACAAAATAAAATATCCGGAGTCAGATGTCTTTCCAAAAAATGTGCATTTCCCCCCGTAATCAACACATGTCCTTCCGGGTATTGTCCGAGAAAGCATTCTATATACTGTTGTACCTCAAAAAGCATACCAGACATCACGCCATTCCGGATAGCTTCTTCTGTCGACTGTCCTATTCCTCCATAGGTTTCTGTCGGTGTCACCAAAGGCAGGCGGGCTGTAAACCGGTGCAGTCCGTTGAAACGCATTTCCAATCCGGGAGAAATATTTCCTCCCAGAAACACGCCCTCGGCCGAGACATAATTATAAGTGATACAGGTACCCGAATCGATCACCAAGAGGGAAGCCCCCGGGTAATAACTCTTTGCTCCGACACAAATAGCGATCCGGTCGAATCCCAAGGTCTCGGGAGTAGCATATCCGATTTTCAACGGTACCTCCAAAGCAGGCGAAGCTTCCAGCCAGTAATCGGCTTGCTCTTTTATAGCCAGCTGCATTTCGGAATCGATATGACCACTTCCGGTAAGAAATATCCAAACCTTTTCCCCTTTTTCTTTCCATACCCGAATGTCTTCAAGAATCGAATCCAACCGATAGTTTACCCCGATCAGCCGGTCTTCCTGAAAAAAAGCATATTTACTACGGGTATTCCCGATATCGATTACCAAATTCATTGCCTAAAATTCAAATCTCTGATCTATCATCTGTTACCTGCCTCTGTTTTCTCCCACATCTCCCGCACATAACGCGACATTTTCATAATATTCGTAATTTCTGTAAACACGAGCGATAATTTATTATTTTTTTCACTGAACCGGCAAGGCAAAATTTGCAGCTGCACAAACCTCAGTATAGCGGCAAACAAGGCCGACTGATAAAAAGGAGAAGTCTGTTCGCCGACAAAATACATGATCATTTTCCCATTCTTCACCAATAATCTCTCGATCCCTAAATCCATACACCGGCGTCTCATCCTCACAATTTCCATCAATCCGGTCACCTGTGCCGGAATTTCGCCAAAACGGTCTTTCAGCTCTTGCCCGAATTTCTCCAGGCCAGCCTCATCCGGAATATTGTCCAACTCCCGATACAGCCGAATTCTCTCGCTGATATTCTCCACATAGGTATCCGGAATCAATACTTCGAAATCGGATTCGATCACACAATCGGCAACGTAAGCCTGCTTTTGTTCGGTCGGAGGCGTTTCCATTCCAGGGAACTCTTCTTCGCGTAATTCCAGCAGAGCTTCATTCAATATACGCTGATAGGTTTCGTAACCGATTTCAGCAATAAATCCCGACTGTTCCGCTCCCAGGATATTCCCGGCCCCGCGGATATCAAGGTCCTGCATCGCTATATTAAAACCACTTCCTAAACCGCTGAAATCTTCGATCGCTTTCAGCCGGCGCCTGGCATCCGAATTAACCGTATCCAAAGGAGGGGTCAATAAATAACAAAAAGCCTTTTTATTCGAACGTCCCACCCGGCCTCTCAGCTGGTGCAGATCACTAAGCCCATAATTCTGGGCCTGGTTGATGATCATCGTATTGGCATTCGGAATATCCAGCCCCGACTCGATAATAGTCGTAGCGATCAAAACATCGTAATCGCCCCGGACAAAATCATGCATCACTTTTTCAAGTTCTTCGCCTTCCATTTGTCCATGTGCAACACAGGTTTTCACCTGCGGGACAATCCGTTGCAGCATGCCCTGAATATCCCGGATGGTCTCGACCCGGTTGTGGATAAAAAACACCTGACCGTTACGGGCCATTTCATAAAGAATCACCTCTTTGATCAGCTGCTCATCGAAACGGTGCAATTCCGTTACAATGGGATAACGGTTAGGCGGCGGAGTACGGATAATCGACATATCGCGGGCTCCCATCAATGAAAATTGTAAAGTACGCGGGATCGGAGTCGCCGTCATAGTCAGGGTATCTACATTCAATTTCAGGGTCTTCAGTTTTTCCTTTACCCCGACTCCGAATTTTTGTTCCTCATCGACGATCAACAATCCCAGATCTTTAAATACGACATCTTTGCTGGTCAGCCGATGGGTACCGATTATGATATCTACTTTGCCTTCCTTCAGATCGTTCAGGATTTTCTTAATTTCTCCGGGTTTCTTCATCCGGCTGATATATTCCACCCGACAAGGCATGCCTTCCAGCCGCCTGGAAAAAGTATGGTAATGCTGATAAGCCAAAACAGTCGTCGGCACCAGGACAGCCACCTGTTTGCTATCGGCTACCGCCTTAAAAGCGGCCCGGATTGCAACTTCAGTCTTCCCAAATCCCACATCTCCACAGATCAGGCGGTCCATTACCTGAGGTTTTTCCATATCGGCTTTTACCGCTTCGATCGCTTTTATCTGATCGGGAGTCTCGTCATACATAAACGACACTTCCATTTCTTCCTGCAAATAACTATCTTTAGAAAAAGCAAAAGCAGCTTCTTTCTTGCGGCGGGCATAGAGGGCGATCAACTCCCTTGCAATATCTTTTACCCGGGACTTAGTCTTCTGTTTAAGTTTATTCCAGGCATCTCCTCCTAATTTGTTCACGACAGGAGGAACACCGTCTTTCCCCTTATATTTGGATATTTTATGCAGGGAATGCAATCCGACATACAATTCCGAATTATTCTTATATACCAGCCGGATCGCTTCCTGTTCGTTGCCATCGTTGTTGATTTTGACCAGTCCGCCGAATCGTCCGATCCCATGGTCGATATGCACGACATAATCCCCCGGATGCAAATTTTGCAATTCTCCCAGGGTGATCGATTCCCTCCCCTGCCGGATGCGGGTAGTCTGCAGGCGGTATTTATGATAACGATCGAAAATCTGATGTTCCGTATAAACACAAATCTTTTCATTCGAATCCGAAAATCCTTCATGTATTACGCCTTCCAGCCAGGTAAAACCGATTTCGTATCCTTTATCTTTAAAAATATCCCGGATACGCTGGATTTGCATTTCATTGTTCGAACAGATATACAACCGGTAATCGTTGGCTTGGCGGGATTGCAAAGTCTCTGCCAGCAAATCGAAATGCTTGTTGGTCGGAGGCTGAGGTTCACAGGCTACGTCTATCGTTTCTCCCCGGAAATACATATCCGGTCCCCATTCCACCACATGGCAATCTTCGAGATAATTCATCAGTCCTTCGGCAGAAGTGACGAGCTCTTCCCCGGCTTCGGCATATAAAGCTTTCACTTTATCGTGAAGGAACATCCCATTTTTGATCCACCAGACCGGTTTAACAGAGAAATAGGAACTCAAGTCCGTATGTTTAAATCCTCCGGCCTCTGTTTTGCCACTGAGATCAGGAACGATCGATACTTTCCCGGTCTTTTTATCGGACAACTGGGTCTCGATATCGAAAAAACGAATCGATTCGACCTCATCTCCGAAAAAATCTATCCGGACCGGCTGTTCTTCTGCAAAAGAATACACATCCACAATACTCCCCCGGATCGAAAACTGTCCCGGTTCATAGACAAAATCATTCCGTTCGAACCCGTATTCTACCAAAAGATTTTCGACGAAAGAAATCGATAAGGCATCTCCCTGATTCACCACCATCGACATGCGGGAAAGCACTTCCCGGTCGACGACCTTTTCAGCCAATGCTTCCGGATAAGTAATCAAAGTATCGACTTCGCCATTCCGGATATTATTCAGCACTTCGGTACGCACCAGGACCGAATCGTTATCTTTCTCTTCCTCTTTAATCATCCTGCGATAAGAAGAAGGCAAAAAGGCGATTTGTTTTTCATCGGCCAAAGCCAATATATCATTATAAAAATAGGCAGCTTCTTCCCGGTCGTTCAGCACAACGACCCGCAACCCCGGCCGGGTGATACGCATGGCTCCGACAATCAGGGAAGTCACCGAACCGGCATTGTTGACAAGTCTGTATTTCCGGTCACTACGGGTAGTTAACAGCTCCGTTAACTTTTTCACCGCCCGGGCAGAGAGATATTTTTGCAGTAAATCCTTTGTGTTCAATTTTCTTCTAATTGATTTCGACAAAGGTAAAAATAATGTAGCAAAACTTACATAGCAAAAAAATAAAAAGTCAGATTCCCTTAGAAAACAGGATACATCCATACTGTATACAACAAACCTATTGCGGAACAGAATGCGTGATACAGTTACTTCCCATATTACAAATAGGGACAAAAAATACTTGATTTCAATATTTGAAATAATTAAGAATATTTTTTGTTTTTTCTTAAAATTAATATATTTTTGTTATGACAAACAATATTAAACTAAAAAAGAAAAAATAGATGGTTGAAAGACTTTATACCCAACGACTCGTCTTGCTACTTTCTAATATTAATAACAGCTACATTATTAAGCCAAATCATAAGTTTTATTAGTTTTGATCGCTCTAATAATTTTTTACAACAAATGCTTGGCTACAATGTAGAAGCACTGGCACAAGATGAAGGATACAACAAAGGAGATAAACTAAAATCAGTAAGCTGTACATGTCCTAATAACAAATCAGGCTTTTCCTTGAAATGCCGTGCCGATGGTAATTTAGAGCAATGTACTCCAACACAACAAGGTTCAAATGGTTGTTATAAAGTCAAATTTAGCACCAAGCCATTGGATTTGATTTGTGAAGGATCAGGAATTAAACGGGATGCCAATTGCTCTGCAAGAATTACCTTTTTTTGCCGACTCTTTTGAAATACTAAATGATTCGATACTTATTTTTAATGGAGCTGCATTTGAAGACCAAGTCGTACTTTGGGATTATCGTAACAAAAAACGGATTAACTCATACTTAAAATACACCCCTCATTACAACTGCCGACCTCTAAAACCATTTACCAAATGCAATAATGAAATATTATGGCAGCGAGAATTTGAACAAATGCTATACAGAGTTACAGAGCAAGAATTAATCCCAGCCCGATACATTGATTTTCAAGAGTTCGCGTATAATGGCAAATTAGAAAAAACACCTCAAGGTATATACTTTCTACAACCGGATATAGCACACATGAATCGTTATTACGAAAATGACAAGTATATCCATTTTATTTTTGAATGTGAAGCTTTAGATGATATGCCGTTTTTGGTCTATTATTTTAAAAAGTCAGGGAAAAAAATCATTTTAAACAATAATCATTATAAAGACGACCTAACCTTTTATCACATAACCCCACCGGCCATCAATGCATTTACAACCGCCGGAGATCCTGTTTCTGTTTTATATACATCATTTTAATATAAGGAGGCTAATAAGGCAAAAATCCAGACAGGCATTCCTTAAAAAGTATATTTTGGCGAGATACTGTTTCCTGACAGTATCTCGCTGATTTTTATCATTGCTGTCCGGTAAAACTAAAACGAAACCATCAACCGCATCTGTAATTCATGGAAATTCTTATCCATCGGATAATACACATTACTCAAACGGCTGTATTTGTATTCCCCCATCACCTTGATATACTGATTCAGTGTATAGTTCAAACCGACGGTAGCCGCCTGCATTTTACCCCCTCCGATACTCGTCGAGACAGGAGGATAATCCGAAACGACTCCGCCCGGGTAGAAAACATGCTTTCCGATCAGGAAAAAATCTCCTTTATTGATATCGTTGAGATTGACAATGCTATAACGGGCGACGATTTCCAGCGAATTCTTTTCATTCATACCGTCCAGTAAACCGTATTCGTCGTTGTAGGTATAACGGTTGCCCATGATCAGATAGCCGGCTTCTACATAACCACCGTCGAATTTGGTACTGCGGATCGGGTTACCGGCTTTCCAGGCATCCAGCGTCGTCCAACTCCATACTCCTCCCAGTTGATTGGTGAATAATTCAAAATCGGGCCGGTCTTTGTACAAACGTTTATACAGATATTCCCCGCGGACGAAAAAACGGTCGGTCTTAAACAAGAGTTCCGGATTCAGATCGAGAATATTCTTAGCCCAGGCGACATCGGCATTCAGAAATTTTGTAGTCGCATCCACATAAGTTTCCATGGCCGACTCTATAGTTACTTCAGTTTTAAAAGCATCGTCATCGACTACCCGTCCGGTATTTATCCGGGAGTAACGCAATCCCAATCCGACATGCAGCGTCATATAATCGTCGTTGATCACCTTATACAACCAACGACCGCTCAGACTAAACCCCTGAAATCCGCTGATCTGATCATTGTATTTATTTTCGGCAAAAATACCCTGATCGGCCAACACCTTCTGATTGAAAAACTTATAAGTAATCCCCAGACTTCGGCTAGGCGCCAAAGCATTGACGACTGCCGGACGGGAAATAAAATGATAGTTATAAAGACTCGTATTGTAAGCCATCGTAGAAGGCTCGCAAAAATAACCGGCTTTCACACTCTGTACCCCCCGGTAATTCTCTTTAAAGTTGTATTGTCCGAAAATATTCTTCTGTTTGAAAGAACCTTTAGAAAAATCGAAATCGGCATAAAAATAGAATTGTTTGTATTTCAATGAAGTACGGATACGTGCATCGGTAATAGCAGCCCCCGATTTCATCGGCGTATATTCGGAATGATAATAAGCTACATCGGTAAACAAACGGCCTCCGGCAGTAAATCTGAGTCCATTGTTCCGATTGACATATTTCAACAGCGGATTGGCCACATCTTCAACCTGAGCCTGAATATTCCCGGACCATAAAAAGATCGCAACCAAAAAGGCGGGGAAAAATATTTGTTTTTTCATCTGATTCATTTTTACAAAGTTTTGAAATTCACCCTAATTAATTATTATCTAAGTATCCCAATTTTCTCAATACTTCCCTTGCATCGACCAGGGTCTGGGAAGCAGGACTCTTCCGCCATCCGTGCGTAATCATATAGTTGATACTCATATCGGAATGGTTTGTAAATAAAGCATCCAGATAAGGAGGATTGAACATTCCGTCGGCTACGCCGAAATTATATTGTCCGAAATACTTCGCCATCTGATCATAGGTATCGAAAGTATAAGGATGGTTTTTCATCTTCGCCCGATGGATCAGGTAATCCTGCCAGGGTTGATCCAATTCAGGATAATCATTAGGGGCCCCCGCGATACACGGTCCGATAAAATGTGCTTTATATTTTACGCCCAGGTTGATAAAAGAAGCATATCCCAGCGGATCGTCATAAGTGAGATCGGTAGCACCGGTCCCTTTCCACAACAGGAAACACATGGGAACTTTGCCCTGGAATACCTCGGCCACCCGGACTAAACTTTCCAAAGAGAAGGTTTGCAGGATCACTTTACCGTTGGTATTTCCTACATTAATCGTCCCGTTGTTGATATAAAAAGGCGTGTCCTCGGGTTCCGGTTTTTCGATAATATTCATATCCTGCGTATTGGCCAGTACATCATACACGATCTGTTCGAATCCTTTGGGATTCAGCCAGGGTTCTTTAAATTCGATATAGATTCCCGGGATATTCTTATTTCCGGCTTCCCATACCGGATCGATTTCATACCCGAAATCATATTTCACAATATCGGCAGTACCGCTCAGACTGGTAATCGTTTCCCCTGTTTTCCCGACAATGGAATATTGCCGGGGCATTCCCGGTTGATTGCGGTCCCGGATCAACCGATACCCTTTCGAATACATAATCAGGTCTTCCAGTGTGGAAATATATTGCTTTTCTTTAGCCAATCCGGGCAGGGCTTCTTCGAGATTCTCGTTATTGAACCAACTACCGGCATCGAGCATCAGCAGTTCTTCGTAAGTATAATAAGCCGGTAAGTTAGGAACAAAATTCGCTTCATCCGCTTTTACCTTTTCTTCGGCTTCTGTCTCCGAGTATCCGATTTTCATATAATAATTCTTCCGGATTTCCCGGGGTAGTGTTTCTCCGAAAACCGTTTCGATGTTAGTGGTCCGTTTCAGGTTATCGTCATGTAGTGCCAGTACCACTCCGTCTTTCGACACCTGCATATCGCATTCCAGGTAATCCGCACCGATTTCTCATGAAGTTGTGCGTACTATTTCTCTTCTCC
>OBJF01002666.1_pt1 | contig 12560 bp, 20 predicted proteins | sample 1519091 | NCBI WGS metagenome assembly OBJF01 (sample SAMEA2452124, study PRJEB22498) | human gut metagenome | biome: human feces; feature: human gut; material: feces | place: Australia | collected 2012
TGGACGGCATCATAGCAGATGGAGCAATACGTTCGGGCAAGACAGTCTCTATGTCGTTGTCTTTTGTGATGTGGGCGATGGAATCGTTTGACGGTCAGAACTTTGGTATGTGTGGAAAGACAATTGGCTCTTTCAGACGAAATGTACTCTTTTGGTTGAAACTAATGCTAATAAGCCGAGGATATAAAGTTGAAGACCATCGTTCCGATAATTTAGTTATCGTCAAAAGAAAAGGAAAAGAGAATTACTTCTACATCTTCGGGGGAAAAGATGAAAGCTCGCAGGATCTTATCCAGGGAATCACTTTAGCCGGGGTCTTTTTTGATGAAGTTGCCTTGATGCCAGAGTCCTTTGCCAACCAGGCAACAGGACGATGCTCAGTAGATGGCTCAAAATACTGGTTTAACTGCAATCCAGATGGGCCATATCACTGGTTCAAACAAAACTGGATAAATAAATCAACGAGCTACTTAGGAAAAGAGCAAACAAAGAAAATCAAAGAGGAAGCGGCCAAAAAAGGAAAAGCTCATGGACTAAAAAAAATCTTGTACTTGCACTTTACAATGGACGACAATCTTTCTTTGTCGGAGAAGATTAAGCAAAGATATCGTGCGATGTACACAGGAGTTTTCTTCAAACGATACATCAAAGGATTATGGGCAGCGGCGGAAGGCATCATTTACGATATGTTCGATGAAAAGAAACATGTAAAAGATATCCGGGAATTCTATAGCTTGCTGATAAATAAAAATCGTTATGTTTCCTGTGATTATGGAACCCAGAACGCTACAGTATTCCTTCTATGGAACAAAGGTGTGGATGGAGTTTGGTACTGCACAAGAGAGTATTATTATTCTGGCCGAGATAAAGGCAAACAGAAAACAGACTCAGAATACGCAGACGATCTAAAAGAATGGCTTGACGGGACACAGATAAAAGCAATCATCGTAGACCCTTCCGCAGCATCCTTTATTGCAGAACTACGGAAACGAGGATACAAAGTACTCAAGGCAAAGAATGACGTATTAGACGGCATCCGTCTTGTAGGAACATTATTAAATCTTTGCAAAATTTGCTTTGAAAAGTCCTGCGTGAATACAATCGGAGAATTTGCTTCTTACATCTGGGACGAAAAAGCTTTAGAGCATGGAGAAGATAAACCGGTAAAACAGTTCGACCACGGATGCGATGCAGCACGTTACTTTTGTTCTACGATATTAGGCAATAGGGTAGCGAGAATGAAGAAAGCTAAGATAAGAAGGTGAGAACAATATATACATTTACAATACCAAGAGAACGATTTGACGAGAGTAGCCCGGACAAACAGATGCTCCGTCAATTAATCAGTAAACATATCAGCCTGGCAAGCAAACTTAGGAAAAATATAGAATACTACGAGGGCAAACATAAAATACTTGGAGACACCGAACGGGAAAATAAACTTGTATGTAATCATGCAAAAGATATCTCTGACACAGTAGTAAGCTACTTCATCGGCAACCCAGTCTCCTATAAATCTTCTGCTGACATTACAGTACTAACGGATGAAGCGGACGGAGACAATGGATTAGAGCTTTCTATCTACGGATTAGCCTATGAATATATTTATGTGAAGGAGAATGAAACAACTCTCTGCATTAAAAATATCTCAGCAGAGAATACTTTCATGGTAAAGGATGACAGCATTGAGGAGAATGAGCTCTTTGCTGTCTATTATTATGTCAAGAAAGATGATTCTGGAAGATCTCCAGACCACTACATGGCAACAGTTGTGACAGTGAATTATAAATATGAGTTAGATATTGAAAATACCCCAACGATACAGCCAACAACGGAAGTTCCATATATTCATCACATGGGAGAGATACCGATCATCGAATACCAGAACAATAAATTGGCGATTGGAGACTTTGAACTACAGATTCCCCTTATTGATGCATATAACGCACTGATGAGTGACCGTATCACCGATAAAGAGCAATTCATTGATGCGATTTTGGCAATTTACGGTACATTACTTGCGGACGATACGGTAACGGACGATGAGGGGAAAGAAGAAGACGGCATTAAAACAGCAATGCAGAAAGTGAAACAGCGAAAGGTATTAGAAATGCCAGGCGAGGGAGCGAAAGCGGAGTATCTCACCAGAACATTCGATGAGAGCGGCGTGGAAATCTTAAAGAAAGCAATCGAACAGGACATCCATAAATTCTCCCATATCCCTTGTATGACAGACGAATCCTTCGGTGGAAATGTCAGCGGTGTGGCGATGGAGTTTAAACTATTGGGCATGGAGAATATCACAAAGATTAAAACCCGCTATTATAAAAAGGGACTTCGAAAGAGACTTCGTATCTTTGCTAATTTTCTCAACCTGAAAGGACAGCAGATAGACATATCCGGGATTGCCCCAACGTTTACACGAGCCTTACCAAAGAATCTTCTTGAAATCTCCCAGATCATAGCAAACCTCTGGGGAAAAGTAAGTCGAAAGACATTACTTTCTCAGATTCCTTTCGTGGAAGATGTTGACGAAGAGTTAAAAGCATTAGACGAAGAGGAAGAGAAAGCGATCGAAAAGCAGCAGGCACTATTTGGTATGCAGGAAAATACACCACCGGGTAACAAAGATACAAAGGATGATGTAGATGAGTGATTACTGGGAGAATAGAGCGGCATGGGACATGTATCATGCAATGGAAGACGCAGAAAGGACTGCACAGAAAATAGCAAGGATTTACCGAAAAACATTGACCCAGCTAACCTATGCAGCCAGAGATGTATTTGATAAGTACCGTAAAGATTACGGACTTTCTGAAGTAGAGGCATGGGAACTCTTAAATAAGATGCAGGATAAAGCGTCCATAGATGAACTCTTATTAGCTCTCAGAAACGAGAAAACAAGAAAAGGAAGACAGGACATCCTAAAAGTATTAGAAGCTCCGGCATACACCAGCAGGATAGAGAGATTTAAAGATATGATGCAGCAGGTAGATTTCTTGATGCAAAATGTATATGAACAAGAAAAACAGTTTGACACAACATTTTTTGAGAATCTGGCCAGAGACAGCTACTATAAAACCATTTATAATACCCAACGACAGACAGGCTATGGATTTGCTTTTTCTAATATTTCTGAAAAAGAGATAGCTCATGCATTGTCAATAAATTGGTCTGGTAAACACTATTCCAAACGCATCTGGAAGAACACGCAAAACCTTGCAGAAGCACTAAAGGAAGAGATGATAATAAGCCTCCTCACAGAAAGAACTGACAGGGAAACAACACAGACCTTTGAGAAAACATTTCATACTGGCATGATACAGGCGAGACGATTAGTAAGAACAGAGTCAGCCTTTGTACATGGAGAACTGCAAAAGAGGGCCTACAAAGAAGCGGGAATAAAAAAATATCGTTATGTGGCAATTTTGGACTTAAGGACCAGCGAATTGTGTCGGGGATTAGACGGTAAAATATTCTCGGTGTCAGAAGCAATGACCGGGAAGAATTACCCGCCAATGCATCCATGGTGCCGTTCCACGACGATAAACATTGTAGATGATGAAATCCTCAAAAACATGAAAAGAAACGCCTACGACCCCGAAACGGGGCGTACAATAAAGATTCCTGCCAATATGACTTACAAAGAGTGGTACAAGCAATATGTTGAAGGCAAGCCAAAAGCCGAAGCGCAAGAAAAGGCGGTAAAAAACGCAGCCAAAGACCGAAGACAATTTGACTCATATCAAAAAGTTTTAGGAAAAGATATGCCGAAACATTTTGCAGACTTCCAGGAAATGAAGTATAATGAACCTGAAAAATGGGAACAACTCAAAGCATTAAAACAATACTTTGAAAAGAATCCTGGAAACACTAAGACAGATTATAAGATTGGAAAGGCTCTCAAAGATTCTGGCATTAAAGGAATTCCAAAAGTAAATCCAGAAAAGATAGATGTTTCTGATTATACATACGATACAAATCATATCAATGCAGAACGGGCGCATATGGTTAGCCGTGAAGAGGCAGAAAACTTTATAAAAAAATCAGACATTTCACTTACCAGATGGAATGGACGGTTTGTAAACTATTATAGCAAAGATGGAGCGGCATATGTAGACGTAGAAAATAAAAATATAAGAACAGCTTTTTCGAGTAAAGAATTTGATGAGAACACTTTGAAAATCAGGAAGGCGGTGGAAAAATATGCAGGAGGAAATCATGTGTCCAATATTCAAAAAAACGATTGATGATGCATTATGCTATGATATTCACATGGTTACAGAGGGACTTGCTCCCGATTGGACAGTGCCGGAAAGAGTGCTTTCGGTACCTGAATATAAAGAAATTTGCATGAGATGTAAAAATCATAAAGAATAGTACCACTTATCAGAAAAGGATAGGTGGTATTTTTATTCCAGAAAGGAGGCTACATGGGAGTATTTAAAATGCAACGGAAAGCAGTCACAGTAAATACAGAATATGCTTTTAAATTTGATGTGACGGGAAGAGAGTTTCTTGTGAAGAATCTTACAGAAGGTGACATCTATGCCGGATTTACCGCAGGAGAAAAAAACAGTGAAAGATTACTGATTCCAGCCGGAACGGCACAGGTTGTAACAGGAATGACAATCAAAGGCTCTGATACAATCTATATTTTTTCAACCGTTACCCATGGGAAGGGGGTAGAAGTACAATGCCTGAGCTGGTAGCATATGGATTCATAGGCAAAGACAAAGAAGTTTTATACCGAATGGGAGTGAGAAAGACATATCCTTATATCCTTGTCTTAGGCGGCAAGGCATTACTCCTCGGTGGTAAATGTTTAATCATTAATTATTAGCACGTTAAATACAAAAGAGTGTTTAATGTGCTATTTTTATACTCATTTTTAATAAAAAATATGAAAAGGAAGGTAAAAGACATGAAAAAGTATGTTGGAACAAAAGTAATTGAAGCAAAACCGATGAATCGCGGTGACTATAATAAGTATAGAGGCCGGGAGATTCCGGCAGACGAGAATCCAACAGATAACGGCTATTTGGTAAAATATCCAGATGGTTATGAAAGTTGGTCTCCGGCATATGCATTTGAGGAAGCTTATAGAGAATACGATGAGAATAAACTTCCGGCAACAGCAGTGGGCATGATGAGTGAAGATTACAAAGAGCGTTTCAAAGCAGAATATAAGCAGTTGGAAATCCGCTTTGATGGATTAAGAGGAATGCTTAAGAAATGGGACGAGGGAACACTTGCCTTTGAACCTACCTGCCCGCGCAGCACTTATAATATGCAGCTTAAAGCTATGTCAGATTATATGGCGGTACTCGAAGCAAGAGCGGTAATGGAGGATGTAGACTTAATAGAAAAAAATTAAAATACCTCTTGACAATTACGCGTAACAATATTATATTAATTGTAACGCGTAACAAATGGAGGTGAGAACAATCGCGGACAATAGTAGAGCCGATTATATGAAAACCAGAAGGGAAAAGCAAAAAACCTTTAGCGTGACAGTTGAGAAGCAAAAAATGTTAAAATTTGAAGAAAAATTACTGGAACAAAAAAAGACAAAATCCCAATGGTTAAATGAAAAAATCGACGAAGAATTAAAAAAATAAGAAACACTCAATACCCTACCACAGACAAGTGAGTGTTTCTCCATAGAAAGAAGTTCTTTCTGTAAATATTATAATGTAGGTAGACACTTCTTTCAAGAGTAATTTTGAAAGGAGATTTTTGTATGAACAATTTAAAATTAATTGAGAATCAGATTGTACCAGTATATGAGACTGATAAAGGTATTAAAGTCGTAAATGGGCGAGAATTACATCAAGTCTTAGGAAGTAAACAAGATTTCTCCACATGGATAAAGAGAAGACTTTCAGAATGTGATGCAGAAGAAAATGAAGATTACGATTGCTTCCACAAAAAAATGGAAGCGAACAATGCGACGATGATTGAATACATTATCAAACTTGACACCGCCAAAGAAATGGCAATGCTTGAGCGAAACGAAAAAGGAAAACAGGTCAGAAAATACTTTATTGCCATAGAAAAGAAGTATAAGCGCAAGCAGATTCCTATGACTATTCCAGAACAGATTCAACTTCTTGCAATGGGAAATGTAGAACTTAACCAGAAGGTAAATAATCTTGACAAAAAGATTGAGGATTTAGAATATAGTCTTCCAATCCTTGGTATTGAGATTGACCGAATCACAACAGCAGTGAAAAAGAAAGGTGTCGAGTGTCTTGGCGGAAAGAACAGCGAAGCCTATACAGACAGGTCTCTCCGTGGAAAAGTCTATAATGACATTTATCGCGAATTAAAAAGACAATTTGGTGTTAGTACATATAAAGCTATCAAAAGAAACCAGTGCGAAGTGGCAGTGGAAGTAATATCAAGTTATAAACTTCCGTATGTGTTAGCAAGTCAGGTACAATTTAAAAATGCACAGGTTAATCTGTGGGGAGGTGTTCAGGCATGAAAGTAGAAACAATGCAATTACCACAGAAGATAGAAGTAAGAGGAATTAGAGTATTAACCACAAAACAATTATCCGAAATGTATGGTGCTGATGCGAAAACGATACAATATAATTTTCGATATAACAAAAGTAAGTATGTTCTGGGAAAGCATTATATTGAGGTACAGGGAGAAGAATTAAGGAGGCTAAAAACGAGGAGTGAATTTCATTCCTCCCTCAAATACGCCAAATTATTATATCTCTGGACAGAAAAGGGAGCCTTACTTCATGCCAAATCTCTTAATACAGATAAGGCATGGCAAGTATATGATTATCTGGTGGATTTCTATTTCAGAGCAAATAATAAGAAAAAGCCCCCGAAGAAAGAAGTTGTTCCAACAAAAACAAAGGTAGAGCCATTTGAGGAAGAATTAGATATTCCCGAAATGAAGAATCCTCTTGGTGTTTTAAGAGTATTACTTAAGATGGCAGACGAAAAAGATATAAGGGTTGCCTCTTATCCATTTCAAAAGGTAAATAGTGCCGTATGTGACAGAACGATAGGAGTAAAGAATGGCTTAGACTTGGAAAGAATCTGTTACGAGATAGCGTGGGAATTATCACACCTTTTCATACATTACGACAACGGGAATATAGTAAAAAGCCCATTAGCCAAAGATTATAATGACCAAGCGTCAAGAGCAGCAACAATGCTGATAAAAGCTATTGATATGAACTAATATGGATTAAGCATTTAAGAGAGTCTGGAAACAGGCTCTCTTTTGATATGCATTTAATTGCACCAGCACAAGGAGGTGAGAAAGTTGAAAGTCAAAGTCATTAAACGATACAGTGATGTTGCATTAAACAAAATCAAAGAAAAAGACGATGTCTTTGAAGTAAGTAAAGAACGTGCCGAGCATCTTGTAAAAGAAGGCATGGTGGAGATTATCAAAGAAGGAAAGGAAACACAGAAATGAAAAAGAAGATTTTAGCAGCAGTAACAGTAGTAATGTTAGCCGCAGGAGCATTAGTGGGGTGCACAGAAGCAAGTCAGGTATCCAATAACGTCTCACAAGAAGCGGATAACTTCAATGTCTTAAGAAGATTTGCAGTTATCAACACAAGAACAGACAAAGTGGAATTTGAACTTGTCGGAGCCTTTTCCTTAGATGCTTCCGATAGCAAGAAAATCAGCTTAATCTGCGAAATGGAAGACGGGACTTACAAGAAACAGATTATTGGTCTGAATAGAGATTCCATGTATGTGATTGAAGATTTAGGCGGTGCAAAGGTAAACAAATATAAGTACGAAGTAAATTATATTCCAGAATCTATTGTACCGTTTACAATTACAAACAAGAAGTAGGAGGTGATCCAAATATCTCCCTAAAAGACGCAGGGTGAAGCGTCTTATTTTTATGTCTTTTTCCGTCAGACGTTAAAGAAACGGGCAACTTCAAAACTGAATGGTCTGGGCACAAATGTGAATTGGCTGGGCGGAAAGGAAGAACAATGAAAGAATTTAAACACGAACACAAAATGGAAATGAGATTACAGTTTTTTGCTGATCCAGGAAACGGTAGTGGAACCGAAGGTGGGGACGATAACGGAGCTGGGACGGGAACAGTATCATTTGATGATTTTCTGGCACAGGAAGGGAATCAGGCAGAGTTTGACCGCAGAGTACAGAAAGCAGTGAATACAGCTGTAGGAAAGGCACAGGAGAAGTGGGAAGCCTTAACAGATGATAAGCTTTCCGAAGCGGAAAAGCTGGCTAAAATGACAAAAGATGAACAGAAAACTTACATGCAGAATAAGAAAGACAAAGAACTTTCTGAAAGAGAGCAGAAAGTGGCAAGAGCGGAACTGATGGCAGAAGCAAAAAATACCTTAACTTCTGATGGTCTTCCAGTAGAACTTGCAGAGGTTCTTGATTATACGGATGCAGATTCTTGCAAAAAGTCAATGCAGACTGTAAAAGATACCTTCCAGAAGGCAGTAGAAGTAGCAGTCGATGAAAAATTAAAAGGCGATAAGCCGCCAAAGAAAGCAACAGAGACAGGTGGACAGGACAACCTTGAAAAGCAGGTTTACAATGCAATGATGGGTATTTATAACTAAAAAGGAGAGTGAGAATATATGGCAATCAATACATTAGCAACAGCAACATTATTCATGACAATGCTTGATAAGATAGCGGTAAGGGAAGCTACAACCGGATGGATGGATGCTAATGCTGGACAGGTACTTTATAACGGAGGAGCGGAAGTTAAGATTCCCAAAATGAATATTCAGGGAATGGGAGATTACGACCGTGAGGCTGGATACCAGCGCGGCTCCGTTACGCTGGAGTATGAAACAAGAAAAATGACGCAGGATCGTGGACGTTTATTCCAGTTAGACCCAATGGATATTAATGAATCTAACTTTATCCCGACAGCAGGAGCGGCAATGGGAGAATTTCAGAGAACACAGGTGATTCCCGAAATTGATGCGTATCGTATTTCGAAGATTGCAACGGAAGTTCTTACGGCAAATAAAGCCGGCATGATTGGCAAAGGTTACACACCGGGAGGAACAGGAACTTCGGCTCTTCGTAAGATTAAAGAAGGAATCAAGGCAATAAGAGAAAACGGTTACAATGGACCGTTAATCTGTCAGGCAACAGAAAATTTCATCATGGAATTAGAGCTGGAGCTTTCAGATAAAATCAGAGTGACAACATTTTCTAAGGGAGGCATTCAGACAGAGGTGCCATCCGTAGATAAAGTTCCAATTATCGGAACTCCTTCAAACTGTATGTATAGCACGATTAAGTTAAATGATGGAAAAACTTCTGGACAGGAAAAGGGTGGATACGAGAAAGGCACATCTGCGAAGAATTTAAATTTCTTCATTTGCCCAGTAACCACACCAATCGCAGTCACAAAACAGGATATCATGCGTATCTTTGACCCAGCAGTAAACCAGAAGCTGAATGCTTGGCAGATGGATTACAGACGTTTCCATGACATTTGGGTATTAGATAACAAATTAGATTCTATCTATATCAGCATCAAGGAGGCATCATAATGAGATTGATTAATGAAAATGTAGAAAGAGAAGCGGAAGGTGCAGATATTCAGAAGTGGAAAAACAGAGGCTATGCTGAATTAGAGACAGAGGAAATTCCTTCTGATTCAGCAGAAGACAATTCAGAAACAGAGGATCCCCCATCTAAGGAAGAAACCCCAGAAGCTAAACAGAACTTAGAAGAACTTACTGTACAGGAATTAAGAGAACTTGCAAAATCAAAAGGCTTAGAGGGGACAAGTTCTTTAAATAAGCAGCAGCTTATTGATGTATTAAAGGAGGAGTAATGTGCCAGAAGATGTAGAAATCTTAAAAGCCCTTACTGGATGCACAGACGAATCTTTGCTAGAAATCCTCTTAGAAGATGCAAAAGAAACAGTTCTTTCTTACACAAACAGAAAAAATTTGATTCCTCAGCTAAGAAAACCGATGCGGGATCTTGCTCTGATTGCTTATAACAGACGGGGAACCGAAGGGGAAAAGAACCGGAGCGAGGGTGGGGAGTCTTATAGTTTTGATGATGCACCAAAACAGATTTATGATATTTTAAATCGTTACCGGCTTGCCCGTGTGGGAGGAAAAGTTTATGAGGCTTCGGGAGAATAGACTGCATACATATTACCACCGAAAGAGGATTGTAGAAAAAGATAACGAAGGCTGCGTAACAGAACGGTACGATTTAGATGTGCCGTTCCGGGGTGAATATTGGCCAGCGTCAGGAAAAGTACAGGCGGAACAATATGGCAGTCGCTTAAACTATATCAAGAATCTTCGCATAGCAGAAGGTTACAGAATTGAACCAGATGAAGATGGACATCTGCACTATATTCTTGATAGTGGCATTGACATTCAGGAACTTGATGGAATCAGTCTCTATCAGGCGATAGAAAAAGAAAGAGCTTTCGAACCGAAACTATTATGTATCGGTAGCAAAGCTCTTATTTTGGGTGGCAAAGCGGTTCTTTTTCACACGAAAACAAGGATCGTCTACAAAGCAGACCATAAAGTCGTAGCGATAAAACCATATCGTTTTCTCACGCTGGAGGTGGAAAGCCTATGGCAGTAGAGGGAATGGAAGAACTCGGCAGGAAATTAAGAGAACTTGCACAAATAAACCTTACGCAGGCAACAGCACAGGCGATTGAAATAGTAAGGTCGGCAGCAGCCTTAAATTGCCATGAAGACACCGGAGAACTTAGACAGAGCATCCACACAGAAGTAAGGCAAAACGGCGACACTGTACAGGGCATATGTTACACAAATAAAGCCTATGCCCCGTATATTGAGTTTGGTACAGGCAAAAAGGGACAGGAACATCATGCCGGGATTTCTCCAGATATCTCACCAGTTTATAAGATGTCCCCGTGGTGGATTCATGAAAGCCAGGTAGATAGAAGGGTAGCAGAAAAATACCGCTGGTTTTACATTGACACATCACAGGGGCGTTTTTATCAGTGCACAGGTAATCCTGCCTACCCTTTTATGTATCCAGCCTTAAAGGATAACGAAAAAGAAGTCTTAAGTGCATTTAGAACAGGATTTAAAGCAGAAATGAAAGGAAAATAAATGAAAAATGTAAAAGACCAGATTTACGCTGCACTGTGTAAAGTAGCAGATAACGTCACAGACGTTTATCCTGCAAACTGGGCGCAGTTCCCGGTGATTCAGTACACTGAGGAAGACAACAGCGTTATCGAACGCACAGACAACAAAGAAGACAAAGCAAAAGTCAGATACCGCATTGATATCTGGCATAACAAGAGTACGTCCGAGACGGCAATGCAGGTGGACAAAGAAATCGCAACACTTGGTTTAGTACGAACGGCCTGCATGGATGTGCCTGACCCTTCGGGACTCAAACATAAACAGATGAGGTATGAAGGGATCATTGATATGGATTCAGACCTTGTATATTGGAATAATTAGGAGGCGAACATATGTTAGCAAATGGAACGAAATTAGGCTACAAAGCCAGCGGCGCGGAATCTGCATTTAAGGATCTTCCTGGATTAAAAGAAATCCCGGAAATGGGAGAAGATATTGAAAAAGTAGATAATACCTGTTTAACAGATCCCCATAAAGTATATGAAAAGGGAATTGGGGATTTATCGGATATGAAGTACAAGTTTAAGTATGATAATACCAACGTAGAATCTCCGTACAGAGCTTTAAGCGCGGCAGCGGATAAGGGAACAGTATTGACTTTTCAGGAAACACTTCCAGACAAGACAATAACAGAATTTACAGGACAGGTAGCAGTAAAACGTACCGGCGGTGGAGTCAACGGTGTAATCGAATTTGAGGCAACTATCGCTGTACAGTCAATCAAACGTACAGACCCAGCATAGGAGGTAGAAGATGAACGAAAATCTTGGCGGATTAGATGAAGTAAATGAAACAGAAGAAAAAGTAGTAGAGATTGAAAAGAAGAGAAAGCCTTTTCATTATTGGACAGTAGCAGGCAGAGACTACAAGTTAAAACTGCAGGCAGGCTCTGTTGAAAGAGTAGAAAATAAATATCACCAGAACATCATAAACATGATTGATGAAATTCCACCCCTTTCTGTTATGCTGACAATCATTCAGGCGGCAATGGAAAACTGGGAACATAACATGAGTTATACAAAAATCAAAAAAATGTATGACACGTGGACAGAGGAAGATGGTGGAGATCAGTTCAGCCTTTATACAAAAGTCATCATCCCTACCCTGGTTGTTTCGGGTTTTTTCCCGGCAGAGCAGGTAGAGGACATCATGGAAGAGATGAAATAACTACCACAACAGAGTACCTGATGCATCTTTACCCAGAAGCGTTATATGCCGGAATCAGCCCGGAACGCTTCTGGAGGTTATCTCTTAATGAGATTATTGATTGTTTAGAAGCACATTACAAAAGAGAAAAAGAAAGAAGAAAACAAGTAATATGGGATAATTTTATCTTAGCAGAAACGATAACAGGAAACTTAGCTGCAGCTTTTTCAGAAGACGGGCAAGTAATAAAAGCTTGGGATTATTA
>OBJF01002690.1_pt1 | contig 12471 bp, 9 predicted proteins | sample 1519091 | NCBI WGS metagenome assembly OBJF01 (sample SAMEA2452124, study PRJEB22498) | human gut metagenome | biome: human feces; feature: human gut; material: feces | place: Australia | collected 2012
GGAAACGATTATACAGGATACGGCGGAAGAGCTGCACGGGAACGGGGAAGCCTTTTACCTGACGGCCGAATTCTGGGTCGGCATGACTTTCGTGCTGGTGGTTGCGGTTTTGTTCGTGCCGTTGAAAAAGGCGCTGCTGGCTTATCTCGGCAAATATGCGGAGAAAGAGGCCGGGCGCATCAGCGAGGCCGAAAATCTGAAAACGGAAGCGCGCAAACTGCTGGCTGCCTATGAACAGAAGCTTGAAAATCTTGAGGACGAAAAAGCGGGGATTCTCGAAAAGGCCAAAAAAGAGGCCGGCGTTTTGAAAAAAAGGGCGCTGGCGGAACTGGATCGGAAAATGCAGGCGCAGGAGAAAAGCGTCAACGAGAGAATCAGGGGCGAGCAAAGCCGTGCCGAAAGCGAATTGACTTCGCTGGTGACCGAGCGGACGATTGAGCTGCTGAAAGACACGCTGGCGGCAAAATTTGATGACGGCGCCCGCGCAAAGCTGATTGACGAATCGATAAAAAGAATAGAATCCTTGTAACCGGAAGTTTTTTATGCGGGAGGCACGAACAATGTTCGTGCCTTTTTTGTATCCTGAAAACCCAGCGCCCGATGCGTGGTTGAGGAGAACTTATGTTTTTTTCATTTCGCTCTTTGTCCGTTTTTCGTTTTCTTTTCTTCCTTTCCCTTTTTTCCGCTTTTTCGTTTCCTGTTTTCTTTTTCTCTCTTTTCCTTTTTCCTCTTTTTTTCCTTTTTCCCGTTTTTCTTTTCTCCCTTTTTCTTTTTTCTTCTTTCTTCTTTTTCGTTTCCTGTTTCCCTTGTTTCCTTCGTATTTTTACGCCTTGTCCTTTATGTATAAAAACTCCTTTGCCATTGTAAGAAAGATGGTCTGATTACGGTTTCAGATATAAGCAAAGAAGTTTTTTTATGAATACATATACAACAGCATATACGACGTGGAATTGTAAGTATCATGTTGTCTTCGTAACGAAGTGTCGCGGAAGGGAGGGAGGGCGGATGTTCAGAAACAGGTCAGATTTTAAGAGTTATGTAAGTGGAAAGGTTAAGTATTTTAGAAGCCGAAGTTTGTCCGGATCCTATTCATATGTTATCGGAGATACCGCTCAGATATTCCGCAAGCGTGATTAAGGGATGACTCGAAGACAGGAGCTGTTTGTCGATATGCAAACGACAGGGAAATGCGAAGTTTTGATATTGAAACCGGGAATTTTGGTGTAAAGGGTATTATGTAGATATTACGGGGAAGAACGTTCAAAAGATAACTGAATATGTCCGGAATCAACTAAAAGAAGATGCGGAGCAAAGTCGGTGTTGACAATGGATTTAGACCTGTTTACGGGTGGCACTTAAAATAGTTGCTTTATCAGGCCGTCTTGTACCCTTTAGGCGTTTGGCGGTACCGTGAGGGAGGATATCCGCATACGAATAACCCCGGTTTTGCGTGAGGGTTCCTTTTTGCGATCGGAAATTCCCGGCCGGCGCCGGGACGTTTTGAACAGTGTTTTTGGGGAGGAGAAGGCTGGCAAAAGACAGTGGCCTGTGTCGAAAGAAAAATCGGCGGAAAAGGGCATAGGTATAAACGCGGAAACGGAAAAAACGGCAAGAGCGGGAGATACGGCGAACGACGGAATGTGCTCATGGAAAACTCCTTTATAAAAACAGTTTATGTCAAATTGCGAATGATAAGATGTTGTAAAGGGAATATTTTGTGGTTTAGCCTCCTTTCCGGTTTGTTTCTTTGTTTTCCTCCGGTTTCGGAATTTTGATTTCGTAGACTTTGGAACCGGTGTTAATATAGATTTTTGACGGATTTTTCCGTTTGTCCAAGCTGATGGCGAAATTGTCGGCCATGGATTGAATGTCATCGTCCCTGATATCCCAGACCGTAAAGGCGGAATCGGGGAAAAAATGTTTAAAAGCAGAAGCTTTATTTAAGTATTCTGTTCTAACTCCCGGTATTTCTCTTTCATAAACATTGCCGGTGAGGGAAAATCCGTCTTTAACGGGATCAAAGGAATGGAGTTTAAGAATTCTTATGCCTATTAATTTTTTTCTGTCGGAAAGGCGAACAATTTCTAAGGTAGCGATATAAACGTTTAATTTGCCATTTTCAAAAAGGATGACATCTTTATCATGGTTTCTGTAACTGCGAGAAAAATGACGATGAACGACGTCCATTTGAGAAAAATAGGTATAACGGTAGACGGGAGGAGTTTTGCATTTGTTCTCGTCACATTTTGGGGTCCATACACCGATGCCTTTAATGCTATCAACGGCGATTGTTCGTTTGTAGTTATCATATTTTCCAAGTTGTTCTTGACGATAATTGTCTTCATACACAATACATCCGTCTTTTTTGTAACAGTCTTTGATGCTGTCGAACTGAGGGACGGTTTTATAGGGAACGTTTTGGTAAGTGTCGGGAAAATAAAAGTCTTTGCTGTTTTGGTATTTTTCCTGGGAATAAATCTTTGCCCATTTGCGGTCGACTTTCTGATGAGGATCCATATATATTTTATCCATCAGTTCGTATTGATCTTTGATGCACAGGATCAACTCGTCGGTCGGCAGGTCGGAATCGCAGTTGACGACGGGGCCGTAGGGATTATCGCTATAAGCACCGATAAGGGCCGAGCATCCGGCCAGCACGGCGGTGCCGAGAACAATAAACAGATTGAGGGAATATTTTTTTGGCATCAACAACCTCCGTTGCAAGATGTTTGATTTTGTAAAATTTATTTTCGCAAATAATGGTTGTATCTTTTCATCTTTTGTGACGTTTGGCAAGTATCTTTTGTCTGTGTACGGCATGTAAAAACATATGCCCCTGTGTGGCAAAGGGGCATTGCATAAAAATCCGTGCAAAGGAATTTTTTAATGTCGGAAAAGTTTAAATTGTTTCAGCAAAACCAAGATGACGCAGGCCGGCGAGAATCGAGTGGACGTCGTAGAATGCGTTGTGTTCGTCCAACCCGAGCGCACGGATTTCGTCTTCAAGTCCGAGCAGTTTGGCAATTTGCCCGGAAGACTGTTTTTCGACGAATATGCCGTTTTTGCGATAAGCCTGTTTGAACCAGCCGGCGATGTTGCGGCAGTCGAGCGGAGAATCGTCTTTAATGCCGAACATGTCCAGGTTGCAGCCGATGACTTTGCCGTCGGCAATGCGGTCGTCGTCAGGCTGCCAGGCGTGAGAATAGCAGGGCAGTCCGCCGGCAAATCGTTTGAAACGGGCATAAGCTTCGGGAAAGGGGATGCCTTCTTGCGCCAGCAGTTCGTCGGTGATGCCGGTCAGGTTGATAAAATAATCGGTCAGCTTGGGCGCAAACCGCGGTTTAACGTAGAGGTTGAGTTTTTCCGCCACGCTTAAATCGCGGGAATTGATTTTGAGCGCCGCGATCTGGACGATTTCGGTTTTTTTCTTTTCTTCCTCCGGGGCATCGAGAAAACCCTGCCAGGAGGCGTATTCGGTGTCAAAAACGATAAATTGTTCAGTCATATTTTTTCTCCCTGAAAGGACTGGCGGCGTAGGTGCCGAGCATGTGCAGTTCGTCGGCGAAAAAGCGCAGTTCGTCAAAAGCGTTTTGAAAAGCGGAACGGGCGGGGTGGGATTCTATTTCCATGTAAAAACGGGCGGAAACGAACCTGCCGTCAACCTGATAGCTTTCCAGTTTGGTGAGGTTGATGCCGTTGGTGGCAAAGCCGCCGAGCGCTTTGTACAGCGCGGCGGGAATCGATTTGACCCGGAACACGCAGGAGGTGATGAAGCGGCCGCCGTCGTCTTCGGGAATCTGGCTTTCGCGGCTCATGACGAGAAAACGGGTGGTGTTGTTGCCGTCGTTTTCGATGTTGGATTTCAGTATTTCCAGCCCGTAGATTTCGGCCGCCAGTCTTGAGGCGATGGCCGCTTTGCTTGGGTCCTGAAAATTGATGATGTCCTGGCAGGACTTGGCGGTATCAATGCGGGCAATCGCGCTGATTTTGTGCTTTTTCAGAAATTCCGAACATTGAGCGAGCGCCTGCGGATGCGAAGAGGCGGAAACGATTTCTTCCGGTTTTGCGCCTTTTAACCCAAGCAGCTGATGCTCAACCCGCAGGAAGTATTCGCCGTTGATGAACAGACCGGTGCGCGGCAGCAGAAAATGAACGTCCGCCACCCGCCCGGCGTTGGAGTTTTCGACCGGAATGACGGCGACGTCGGCCAGGTTTTTCTGCACCATGTCCATTGCCTGTTCAAAGGTTTCGCACGGCAGGTAATCCTGCCCGGGATAAATATTCTGCGCGGCGATGTGCGAGTAGGCGCCGGCCACGCCCTGATAAACGATTTTGAGCATTAACAGTTCTCCGAAAATTTCCGCCAAGGCTAACATACGCCAAAGGTGCTGTCAAGCGCGCGCTGCCTTGCGCCGGCTGTTGATAAACGGATCGGGCGCAAAGATTTTGCTTGAAGAATCGCCGGAAGTGTTATAACTTCTTGAACTGAATTTGTTTAAAATCATATTTTGCATGAATTTTTTTGGGAAGTGTGATTTTTGTGTCAACCTTAATAGCTATAGGAGCTAAGAATTACCATGAGTAAATGGGTATATACATTTGGAAACGGCCAAGCCGAAGGCGATGCCTCCATGCGAAACCTCCTGGGCGGTAAGGGTGCCAACCTGGCGGAAATGAACGTCGTCGGTTTGCCCGTTCCTCCCGGATTTACAGTTACGACTGAAGTCTGCACCTACTACTATGCCAACAACAAAACCTATCCGGCCGACCTGAAAGACCAGGTTAAAGCCGCCGTTGCCGGCGTTGAAAAAATCATGGGCAAAAAATTTGCCGATGCCGAAAACCCGCTGTTGTTCTCGGTTCGTTCCGGCGCCCGCGTTTCCATGCCGGGCATGATGGACACCGTTTTGAACCTCGGTTTGAACGACGAAACGGTTAAGGCTCTGGCCAAAGCTTCCGGTTCCGAAAGATTTGCCTACGACTCTTACCGTCGTTTCCTGCAGATGTTCTCCGACGTTGTTCTCGGCGCCGATCTGGACGAATACGAAGGCGCTCTCGAAGCGATGAAGAAAGCTAAAGGTTACAAGTCCGACACCGACCTGACCGCCGAAGACCTGAAAGAACTGGTTAAGGAATATAAGGAAATCGGTCAGAAACTGGGCAAAGTCGTTCCGCAGGATCCGTGGGATCAGCTGTGGGCCGGCATCGGCGCCGTATTCGGTTCTTGGATGGCTGCCCGCGCGATCACCTATCGCAAACTCAACAACATCCCCGGCGACTGGGGTACGGCCGTTAACGTTCAGACCATGGTCTTCGGCAATGCCGGCGACGACTGCGCTACCGGCGTATGCTTCTCGCGCGACCCGGCAACCGGCGAAAACGTTTACTACGGCGAATATCTGGTAAATGCTCAGGGTGAAGACGTTGTGGCCGGTATCCGTACGCCGCAGCCGATGGCCTCGAAAGGCGACGGCACTTCCCTGGAAGAAAAATGGCCGCACCTTTATCAGGAACTGGTTGACGTTCGCAACAACCTCGAAAAACACTACAAAGACATGCAGGATATGGAATTCACCATTGAACACGGCAAACTGTGGATGCTGCAGTGCCGCAACGGCAAACGTACTGCCGCCGCCGCCGTCCGTATGGCCGTAGAAATGGTTGAAGAAGGTCTGATCAACAAGGAAGAAGCCATTATGCGCGTCGGCGCCGACCAGCTTGACCAGTTGCTGCATCCGATGCTTGACCCGAAGGCCGAAAAGAAAGTTATCGCCACCGGTCTGCCGGCTTCTCCGGGAGCTGCCGTCGGCCGCGCCGTATTTAATGCGGAAGACGCCGAATCCTGGGCTGCCAAGGGTGAAAAAGTTATCCTCATCCGTAACGAAACCTCGCCGGAAGACATCGGCGGCATGCACGCTTCGCAGGGCGTTATCACTGCCCGCGGCGGTATGACCTCTCACGCGGCGGTTGTTGCCCGCGGTATGGGTACTCCGTGCGTTTCCGGTTCTCATGAAATTCACATCGACTATGCCAAAAAGACCATGACCACCGACGGCGGCGTTGTCGTCAAAGAAGGTGACTGGGTATCTCTGGACGGTGCCAAAGGCCAGATTATCGAAGGTCAGGTTCCGACCGTCAAGGCCGACACCAACAGCGGCAACTTCGGCAAACTGATGAGCTGGGTTGACGAAATCCGCACGCTGGAAGTCCGTGCCAACGCCGAAACGCCGAAAGACGCTCAGACTGCCCGTGACTTCGGTGCCCAGGGTATCGGTCTGGCCCGTACCGAACACATGTTCTTTGACGCCGAACGTATTCCGGACATGCGCGCCATGATTCTGGCCGACAACGAAGAAGGCCGCCGTGCCGCTCTGGATCGTCTGCTGCCTTATCAGAAGCAGGACTTCAAAGACCTGTTCAAGATCATGGAAGGCCTGCCGGTCGTTATCCGTCTGTTGGATCCGCCGCTGCACGAGTTCCTGCCGAACACCGATGCGGAAATGCAGGAATTGGCCAACAAGATGGGCATGACTCTGGAAAAGGTTAAACAGCGCGCCAACTCCCTGCACGAAGCCAACCCGATGCTGGGTCACCGCGGCTGCCGTCTGCCGATTACCTATCCGGAAATCTGCGAAATGCAGACCCGCGCTATTTTGGAAGCCGCTCTGGAATGCGACGCCGAAGGTATCAAGGTGCTGCCGGAAATCGAAGTTCCGCTGACCGGTTCCAAGAAAGAGCTGGATATCGTTAAGAACATCATCGACACCACGGCCGAAAAGATCTTCGCCGAAAAAGGCAAGAAGATCAAATACGAAGTCGGTTCGATGATCGAACTGCCGCGTGCGGCTCTGAAAGCCGACGAACTGGCTCAGTCCGCCGAGTTCTTCGGTTTCGGTACCAACGACCTGACTCAGACCACTCTGGGTATGAGCCGTGACGATACCGGCGCCATTTTGGACGAATACCGCGCCCGCGGCGTTTACGTAGCCGATCCGTTTGCTTCGATCGACGTTGAAGGCGTCGGCTGCCTGGTTAAGCTGGCCTGTGAAAAGGCACGCAGCGCCAACCCGAGCATCTGGCTCGGCGTCTGCGGCGAACACGGCGGCGATCCGGCGTCCATCGACTTCTTCCAGACCTGCGGCATGAACTATGTTTCCTGCTCGCCGTACCGCGTTCCGGTTGCGCGTCTGGCCGCCGCTCAGGCTGCCGTTCGCCACAAGAACGACAAGAAGGAAGAATGCAAGGATTCCTGCTGCTGCAAGAAAGCCTGCTAAAAAAAGCGCATAACCGGCTCGTTTAGAGCAAAAAGCGCAAAAAAGGGAAAATCCGCCGTACGGAAAAGTACGGCGGATTTCCTTTTTTCTTATCGGTTGCCTGACGGAACCCCTTGGGTTTACCCGGGGCTGAATGCTTTAGTGTCGGAACAATACCGCTTTATGCCTTTGATTGTTGCTAACCAATTGATTTTATTGTGCTTTGTCCGCTTTGTCTGCCGGGAAATATCCGTTTCTTCAGGGGAGATAGTTTAAATGTCCGTGTAGGCAGGCAGATACGGACTTTTCAGTCCGGCTGTCGGCTTTTGGAGCGTTTGTGGCGGTATTTGCGGTTTGGAACGGGTAATGCTTTTGTCCTGGCCGGGAAGGCTTTATTTTTTGTTGTTTTGCGTATTTCCCGGGGTGAAGACAAAATTTGTTCTGCGGGTGTTTTGAGGTCCGGAATTTTGGTCGGTCGGGTTGAGTGTTTTTTATACATACGTTGTTACGGGGAGATTTTTTATAATCTGCCGCACACGACACTTTGGGCGGCAAAACGAAGAATCGGTATGTTTCGGTTTATGTTCAGAGATGTTATGTTCGGGCGGAAAGGCGCAGGGGGAGAAAAAACATTCGGAAGCAAAGGTGCAGAAACGGATTGAAGGAAAAGGGAGAAAAAAGGAGCGGGGTGTCGGAAAGACGGAAATAAGAAAAACTGGCGGGAGGGGAAAAGGCCGGAAAAAAGGGGGAAGGAAAAAAGAGGCGGCAGGAAAAAAAGAATGCGGGGTAACTCCGAAAGACGGGGGAAAAAAGGAAAACGGTCGAGAGGGGAAGAAGGAGAACGGGAAACGAAACGGGATGAAACAGAACAGAAAATATTTGACAAAAAATAAAATTTTGCATATGGTGGCAACGTATTTAACAATTATTAATTTTGCTTATGAATTTAACTTTATTTCGGCAGTTGTACGAGAGTACGTTTAAAGCCGAGCCTTTGCTTGCCGGTTTTTGGTCTGTGGCAATGTACGATTTGGAAGAGGAATCTTTCAGCAGTTGGGCAACAATGAGGGAAAAGCTGGAGGAAAATGCCAGAAATCAGCGGAAAATGCTGAAGATGCTGTTTGACGGCCTGTTTCCGGCGACAATAGCGGATACGGAAAAAATCGACGACTTTTCACCGGAAGCTCTGGCCCGTCTGCTGACCGCCTATCCCGGGCTGCTGACGGGAAACGAAGAAAAGCTGCGCGGTCTGCTTGCGGAACTGCCCGCCGGCGAAGCGACGCACCTTTTGGCGTCAATCATGGAATAAAAACGTATTCTTGAGAAAAAAGCACGGTTTGAACCGTGCTTTTTGTTTTTTTATGCCTGACGGTTTTCCCCGAGTTTACGGGTGGCTGAATGAGTACGACGACGATGCGGTAAGAAAGTTCGGAAGTTATACAAAGCTGACACAGTGTTTATCGTTTAAGTTGCCACGTAGTCCGGGTGTGTAAGTATCGTCGTATCCTGAATAAAGTCCGGCGTTGTCGATTACATCAAAAAACTGTTGCCTGAGCTGTCAGAAAGTATCTCCGGCCGTAAGGCAGAGAAAGTTGGCTTTGGTAAAGGCCGCGTTCATTTTATAATGACAATCCCCGGGATGTGCAGACGTAACGGCTCAATTAAAAAGCCCGATTTTAAGGCGGACGGAAGGTTTCAAAACGTGCTTTGGGCGTTTCAGAGCGGACGGAAACGTTTTTAAAAAAGGTTTGCAAACGGGGACGATAAGGCTGTCGGTACATATTTTTGTTGACAGTTTTGTCTAAAATTGTTAATTTAATGGGCAGTTAAGAATTATTAATAAATTGTTGAACCAAATAAGAAACGTTATGATGAAATTTCAGAATTTCGAGGCTTTGTATGGCGCGGCATGTGAAATCTTCGCCGCTGCCGGTGAAAATCCCGCAGTCGCTGCTGCCGTTGCCAAACAAAAAAAGGTTTTGCTGGCTCAGTTTGCCGCCAATTTTCCTTCGTCGTTGGCCAATGCCGAAGCTCATCCGCAATTTGACGTTATGCAGTTTATGAACATGCTGCTCAAATTTCCGGAAACGCTCGGCGGAAAAGGCGAAAAGCTGTTTTCGCTGCTGAACAGTTTCGAGGATCACGGAATCGATGTTCCCGCGGAGTTAAAACAGATTTGTGAAAATCTGCGCGAAAAGCCGAAGGCCATGTCCGAGGAAGAGAAAAAACTGCTGGCAGCGCTGAAAGAAGCATTTCCCGACAGCTTGCGCAAGTTGCGTGAACTGCCGTTCAAAGAGGAAAAAGTGATCGCTTTTCTGGTTGCCTGGCCCGATGCCGTCGACGGCAAACGGCGGGAGTTCATCAATCTGATGGGCGATTTGTGCCAAAACAACGTTAATCTGCCGCTTGAGTTGAAAAATCAGTGGCGGGGAATGGTCATGCAGCCGTAACGGCCGTATCAGACCGGTTTAAAAGAGCAGGGAACCTGCTCTTTTTTTCGTTTTAAACGGCTGTCGTGCCGCTTGGGGTCTTAAAATCCGCTGACGTCCCGGTCTGAGCCGTCCGTCGGCGGGGTTTATGTCCGAAAGCCGAAATTAAAACCGCCGTTATAGGCGGAGTTTGAAAAAAAGTTTTATTTTTTTTGATTTTTTGCGTTTTTGTTATTGAAATATAAACTATTATTGCTTAAGTTAGCTTTTGTATTAGTTATTTAATAAATGAAACCCATATGGAGAAAAAAAATGAAAAAGCTTTTAGGTTTGTTCTGCGTGGTAGCTTTGTTGTCCGCTTGTTCGTCGACCGGTTCCAACGGCGGTTTGTTCGGCGGCAGCGAATGCGATTCGAGAGATGCCCGCAACTTTATGGCCAATGCCGAAGACAGAGTATTCTTCGCGTTTGACAGCTCTTCTCTGAGCGACAATGCCAAAGAAATTCTGGGTACTCAGGTTAACTGGCTGAAAAAACACGAAAATGTTAATGTCGTCGTTCAAGGTTACTGCGACGAAAGAGGTACCAGAGAATACAACCTGGCTTTGGGTGAACGTCGTGCCAGCGCCGTCAGAGACTATCTGATTTCTCAGGGTATTGCCGCCGACAGAATTTCCACCATTTCTTATGGTAAGGAAAGACCGGCCGTTCTCGGCAACAATGAAGCTGCCTGGGCTCAGAACCGTCGTGCCGTAACCGTTGTCAAGGCCGGCAATTAAGCCGAAGTCTGTTTTATTCAAGTAAGCTTACAACTGTAAAAGGAGACGCTCTTAAAAAGGAGCGTCTCCTTTTCGTTAAAAAGACGGTTTCAGGCGGCCGACGGAAACGGGACTTTCGGATTTTGAGGGCGGAAAGAATCAAAAACGGTTTCGGGCGGTTGGCGGAAGCCGGTTTGTTTTGAGCTCCGGTGATGAAGAGAAGAATAAACGGCCGGCCCGGATGTCCGGCGGAAACGGGACTTTCGGGATACCTCCTTTTTTAACTTGTGATTTGACGCAAATTGCCCTATATCTTATAGAAAATCAACTTGGGAGAGGTTAGCAGATGAAAAAACAATATCGGATTTTGACGGCCGTTTTGGCGCTGACGCTTGTCAACGCGATGCCTGCGGCGGCACAGGACGTTACCGTGCTTATGCAGGAAATGAACGACATCAGGGAAGATTTGAAAATTTTACAGCGTCAGATGTATAATGACGGCGGGTCCGAATTGGTTGTTACCGTCGGGCGTTTGGACGAACTGGTTCGTTCGACCGCCGGCCGGCTGGACGAACTGGATTATAAAATCAAACAGCTGGATGAGAAAATCAATTTGATCAACAAGGATATTGACGTGCGGATGAAACTGCTGGAAGGTAAGAAAATCACCGGCAGCGGCGGCAGTGTTGCCGACAACTCGCCCAAGTTTTCCGCACCGGTGGCCAAAGAGGCGCCGCAGTCCATCGTCGGCGGCAGCATCAGCAATGACGAACTGAAACCGATCAGAAAGCCGACCGCGGCAGAAGTTTATCAGAAGGGACTGGAGGCTTTGAAGGCTTCCGACTTTGCCGCGGCGGAGGAAAACTTTAATACGGTTTTGAACAAATATCCCAAAGACAAACTGGCCGGCAATGCCCAATACTGGCTGGGCGAAACTTATTATGCGCGGAAAGATTACGGCCGGGCGGCGGTGGCTTTTGCCAAAGGCTATCAGGGATATAAAAACAATCCCAAGGGAGCCGACAGTCTGCTCAAACTGGGTATGTCAATGCAGGAACTGGGAAAGAAAGGCGAAGCCTGCGCCGCTTTTCTCAGCCTGAAAGAAGAGTTCCCGAAAGCAGAAAAAGGGCTTAAGGAAAAAGCCGCGGAAAGAGCCAAAAAACTGGATTGCGAATAGCATGGAGGCGACGGCCGAAAGTTTTGCCGCCAAAATGCGGGAACTGGCGGCAGGATACAATGCCGATTTCCGTTTGACCGCGGCTGCCGTTTCCGGCGGTGCGGACTCGCTGGCGCTGGCGTTTCTGCTGAAAGATTTTCAAAAACAAAACGGCGGCCGGGCGGCAGTGCTGACAGTTAATCATCACCTGCGGCCGGAAGCGGATGCGGAAGCGGCAATGGTGGCCGCGTTGATGAAGAAATGGGGTATTGAGCATCATGTTCTGAACTGGTTTCCCGAAGAAGGAAACGGCGGTATTGAAGAAAAAGCAAGAGAAGCCCGTTACCGACTGATGGAAGACTGGTGTGTCAAAAACGGTTTTTACTATCTCCTGACGGCACATCATCAGCAGGATCAGGCGGAAACTTTTTTAATGCGTTTGCAACGCGGCAGCGGGGTTGACGGATTGTCGGCGATGGCGGAAATGACGCCCCGCGGAAAAATCTGCGTCGTGCGGCCGCTGCTTGAAGCCGAACCTGCGGCGCTGCGGCAGCTTTTGCGGGAAAGCGGCATTGCCTGGGCGGAAGACGCATCAAACGGCTGCGATGATTTCCTGCGGGTGAGAATCCGTAAATTCCTGCCCGAACTGGAAAAGAAAACCGGCATCAGCATCCGTCGGCTGGCGGAAACGGCTCGGGCTTTGCGCATGACCAGAGAATATTTGGAAGCGGAAACGGATGCTTTTGTCCGAGTCCGCGTCCGCCGTTTTGAAGGGCCGGCTTTCAGCATTTCTCCGTCGGCGTTTGCCCGGCTGCATCCCGAGATCGGCCGGCGGGTTCTGGCGCGGGTGATCAAGGAGGCCGGCGGGGAAGGCTGG
>OBJF01002691.1_pt1 | contig 12471 bp, 7 predicted proteins | sample 1519091 | NCBI WGS metagenome assembly OBJF01 (sample SAMEA2452124, study PRJEB22498) | human gut metagenome | biome: human feces; feature: human gut; material: feces | place: Australia | collected 2012
GCCGGGGTTGGAGGGTGTGTCGGATTGGATACCGGGGCCGGGGTTGGAGGGGGTGTCGGATTGGATACCGGAGCCGGAAAGTGTATCGGGACGGATACTGCCGCTCCGGCAAAAGCCGCGCAGCATTCGCACCATATCGGGAGCCAGCCTTTCAGGATATGCCGAGTAAATGCCGGCATCAAGATTAAAACGGGGATTTTCGGGGTTATATACCGTCCCGGCATCGCCGCGGACGCCGTTTTTAACGCGTTTCAACAGTTTCTGCGCAATGCATGTCGAATTTGCAGTGTGCTTTTTCAATGCCGCAAAGCGACAGGAAAAAGCGTATTCTTCGGCAGTATAATTGTCATACGGGAAAAATTCATTGACAAGGTTGGCTGCTTTTTCGATAATTTTCGGCGTGGCGACCGTCCGGGAAACCATCGCTTCAACATAAGGCAGGTATGCGTCTATCTCCTGCGGCGCGGCAGATAAACGGTTCTCTATCATATCCAGCAGTTTTCCGGCAACGCTCTGGTTAGCGGACGACGTCAGAATTTCGCGGCAGAAATCCGGCGTCAACGGAACGCCGGACTTGCGGCGCTCCTGCAGCATGACGCTGCAGTGCAGAGGGCTTTGCGGATTGGTTATTTCCAGTTTCATCGCCACCCCCGTTTTTCTTATTCCCTGATTTCAAACGCGCAGAAAATATCTTTTGCCAGCGACGTTCGGGACAAGACGTTTTTCATCCCTTTGGACGTAACGGCAGCAAAACGGCCGATAAAAACGTTTGCCACTTCCGGCGCATTGACAGCATCTTCCAGCTCGGCAAGCGTCGTTACCTCACGGCTGCCCGCAAGATTTTTGACGACGGCCTCTTCCCCCTCGGCATGAAGCGGATATATCCGGCAGCCGCCGAATTCCTTATACGGGCGGGCCAATACAGCCTGCAGCACGACGGTTTCTATCTGCCCTTTGTCATAACGCTTTTCCATAATACTTATCTCCCATTCAGTTTTTTGTTCAATGCTGCTTTTACCGGCAGGCCTTTTTCGTATTCGACGTTCGTCAACTGCAAAGCATCAATGTTCTGCTTTTCGTTTTCGCCCATATTTTGCAGAAAATAGCAAAATTCCACGGCATTTTCATCCCCGCTGCTGCCCATTCCCATTTCTGTGTCAATGCGCAGCATCAGCGACGATACGACATGCGCATTGGTAACCCCTTCGTGCATCATCGTCTGTTTGCTCAGGTAATTGCCGATAATTTCATATTCGCCGGTCTTGTTGACCTCGTTCAGGTTGACGTAAAAGACGCCGCTTTTGCTCAATTTGGCCTTATCGTCGTCGCTGACGTCAAAGTCGGCCAGAATCAACGTATTCTGATTGGCTTTGTTATAGACTATTCCGGCGACTCCGGTCTTTTGGTTCTCGCGGTCATTGACAAAGACAACGGTGGTGAAAAAGGCGTCGTTTTTGTCAGAGGCAATTTCGCAGCTCATTTTTCCGTTGTTTACGCAGTCCTCGCCGTATTGCGCCAGCTCTTCCAGATACGCATCAACATCCAGATGCGGCGCCTCTTTGGCATATTTTTTGATATTGTGGCTGCGCATACTCTTGATGATAAAGCTGTCGGCAAACTGGTTGGCATTAATCAGGCTCTCGCGGTCAATCCTCGCACCCTCGCCGTGAACCGGAGCCATATACACCTGTTTCAAAGGCTTTTCGGCCGTGGTTTCCAAATCATAGTTCGGGACGAAAATGCTCTGCCCCTCGTTTTCCCTGGCCAGCATCTGCGTCGCTTCCAGCAGCGTATTGTCGTCAAACACGTCTTCGGCGGACAGTTTCTGCCCCTGCAATTCGTCCTTGTACTCCTCGCGGATGGACGCTATCAGCACTTCCTTAATCTCGTCAAGGGCAACACTCGGCAGGTCTTCGGGGCGGGCATTGTAAGTCTTGGCAACGGAATCTTCGCCGACATAACCGGCAAATTCAAAATTCAGCCCTTTGGCCGTCTGCTGCAAAGACTTCCACAGCCCCTCAATCTTTTCATAATCCGCTTTGCGGTCTTCCGAATCACGCAACAGGCTGTTGATGCTGTCAGGGATTATCATATCCTTTAATTTGACGGCGACTTCGTTTTCAAGCCTTGTGCCGCGCACCAGAAGCTGTTCCTTTTCTCGGCGGGCAATACGCTTGTTCAGCTCCCACGCCACCTCTTCCTGCGTCTGCGGCTTGACGGCGCGGCCGAGCTTAGAGAAAATCCCGGCGCCGGACGACTTGCCGCGCGGCTGGTCAATCTTGGCGTGCTGATAAAGCTTGAACACATAACGCAGGTCAACGACTGCCTGATTTTCCAGATACGAGGTATAGCGTTCGGGCAGCGTTTCGTCCTTGGCGGCTTTGGTGATGATGTTTTCGGCTTCGGAAAGCAGGGCTCCGTATTGCGTCGCAACTTTAATTGTGCGGTCTATATGCCGGATATTAAACAATTCTTCCTGCGGAATCTTTTTCTTTTCTTCCGGCGTCAGCCCGACAGTGCGGAAATACATCAGCGTTTCGGCAAGCTGTTCGGGATTGCGGTCAAACGTTTCCGGATCCATCATATAAACGTGGTATGCCGGCACGCCGGTCAGGTGCTTTAAGGTACGCGACAGGTAGTCGGCCTTTTCCGCGTCGGCAATCTGGCGGATGTCAATCCCCATACCCTGACGGGAAATCATCGGCTTGGTTAGTTCTTTGGCGCTTGAGCCCATATCCTCGGTCGCCTGATTGGCGGTACCGAGAAACATAAATGTTTCGGGAATCTTCGACCGCTTAATCGTGAACTCCTTGTCGTCTTCTCCCTTGAGTTTCAGTTCATCGGCGCCGGGTTCAGAGAAAAAGGCCTCAATTTTGAGCCAGGCGTCAACCACAGGGCCGCGGTTCGACTCATCGCGGATGACCATGCGGCCGTAGTCAGGGGAATCCGGATCGACGAGCGCCCGCAGCAACGGCCCGTTGGAAACGACAAAACCTAAAGAGCTATGGTCTTTTTCATACGGAATGTTTTCCATTTCCATCACTTTGTCTATCACGCCTTCAACAAAAGCCGAATCGCCTTTGACCGCGTTCCAGTCAATCGCCGTGATGCGCTTTCCGTCGCGGGTTTCCTGCGTTACGACATCATTTCCGAACATCTTTTTCATGTAAGCGACGGCATTTTGGGACAATGCCTGTTCCGGGTCCATATTGCCCATTTTGATGCGGGCGTCAATCTTGCGCTGTTTGCGGGTTTCGTCAACGCTGAACGTCGTTACCTTGTACAGTTCGTCGGGATTATCTATATTGTTGCAGTCGACAACCAGCGCGCCTTTCGGGTGAACCAAAGCGCCGATGGCCTTGGTCAGGTAAGTCTTACCGTTACCGGGAGCTCCCATTGTCGTATAGCCGTAGCTTTTGCTTTCCTCCGGGGTACGCCCCTTGTCCAGGCGCAACAGCATTTCGGTCATATCTTTCATCATCGTCGGGTCGGTTACAACATTGCGGATGAGGCGGCCGTAGACGGCTTCTTTCGGTTCGTCGCGCATAGTCGGGATATAAATTGCGTCCTCTTCCGATGCCAGCCAGGTAATCTTTCCGGTAATTTTGTCGGCGATGGGAACGGGAAATTCCTCGGTACCGAATTTATGCTTATAAATTTTCGCCATTACTTTTCTCCTTTAATTATCATGGCTGCCCATTGTGTTATTTTAACATATTTTTTGCTGCCGGGCAAGAGCAGAAACGCGGCTGCCGCGGCTTAAATCCAAATATCAGCGCCTTTTCAGGGATTTTAAGGTTTCAATTATTAGTTTTTCCTTAACGCCGTTGGTCATCGGCTCTTTTATCTGACTGTGTTTCATCCTTTTTTTTAACATCTCCATAATTTTTCCGGGTATCTGGTCGCCGGAAACGATGCCGTCGACATAATCTATCCGGTCGCAGCCCTTAGCCTGCATTTCCCTGACCAGCGGCTTGGTATAATTGCTTTCCCCCTGATCCATAAAGAAACTGTCGAACGTCAGCTGTTCGTTTTTCTCCAGCATGGTTTTCAGACAGCCGTTGACATCGGTCGAACCGTAGTCGTTGTTGCCGCCGTCAGTTACGGAAAAGATATGGGTAAAGCCGCTCTTGACATGAGGGTGCTTTGCCATATCCGAGGAAACATCCTTCAAAAACTCTTTTACCGCCGGAATCAAAAAGTCGTTGCAGCCGCCCTGCCCCCGGCGAACGCTTTCCAGACGTTTCGCAATCTCTTTGGTTTTGTCGTCGGGGAGGGCTACAGTCAGCGGGTAAGGCTCGCCCATCATATAAATATAGACGTTGATTTCCTTAAAACTGCGCGCGGCTTCATACAAAATGCAGGAGATGGCCAAAGCGTTGTCAAACGGCCTGCCGGTCATGGAACCGGAACCGTCAATGAGGATTCCGAAATTAGACTGCGGAAGCTGTACTTCTTTGATTTTCTCGTCTTCAGAGTATTTATAACGGGTGCGGAAACGCTCCAAATCCTTTTTGCCGATGTTCGGGTCGCCGCGGCGAAGCTTCTGCTGGAGGGCGACGTGGCGCTGCAAATCTATGGTGCGACCGCCCTGAACCGGAATTTGGGTCATTTTTTCCTTGGTCCGTTCGTGGCCGCGGCGGACGCTGTCAAACTTGTTTTGTTTGATGATTTCGCCGATAAGCTTTTTCGCCTGGGCTATTTCGTTGGAATACTGCGCGATATATTTCTGATATTCGTCCCAATTGCCTTCGCGGTAAAAGCGTGCAGCCTGCATATTGTCTTCGCTGAGCTTGACCATATCATCAATCGAAATCAGGCTCGGCATATCGTTTTGCGGCAGATAATCCTCCAGGCTGTTTTCACTGCGCCCGTGTTGCTGACTGTTTAACGCACCGCTTTCCTGCGGCGCACCGCGACTATCAGCATTGTCGCCGCGATTGGGCAAATCATTGGCCTTCATGCCGTTTTCGCCGGCCTGCCTTTTCAATTCGCGGATGCTCTCTGCCTTTTCCAGCAACTCTTTTATCTGCCCGTCGCTGAGGCGCGGCTGATAAATGTCGGTATTCGGCAGGCGGAACTGACCGGTATCGGGAAAGCCGGAGTTACCGTGCTGCTGCGATTGGCCGGAGTTGCCGGAGGACTGCGGAGAGCCGGACGAGGATTGCCGAGCACCGGAGGAACCCTGCTGCGTGTTGTCGGAAGAGTGCTGAGCGTCGGATTGGCTATTGGCAGACCGACTGCCGGAATTACCGTGCTGCTGCGATTGATTGGAGTTGCCGGAGGACTGCGGAGAGCCGGACTGGCCGTTATCTGACTGCTGCTGACCGGTGTTGCTTTGCTGCTGTCCTGTTTCATTGCCGGAACCCCTGCCTTGCTGATTTTGGTTTCCCATCGGCGGAGTCGGCAAAGGCGGCATACCGGGCATTCCGCTACCGGCACCCTGCCCTGACTGAGACTGCCCCTGCCCGCTTTGCGACTGCTGAGGCTGCCCTTGTTCCTGTCCGCCCTGAGACTGGTTCGGCTGTGCGGAGGAACTGTTCTGTTGTTGCCCCGAGTTCTCCTGTTGCTGGTTTTGAGCACTGCCTTGCTGCCGGTTTGAGGTGCCTTGCCCTTCACTCTGTTCTCCCTGCTGAGAAGACGAACCATTCTGACCGGACTGCTGCTGATTCTGCATCCGGCTGACCTGATCTTCCAGCTGTTTCTCCGCCGCTTTATATATATCTTCCATGTGCGGAGCGACAAACAGGTCAAAAAACTCATCCGTCATGGCGACACGGTGGCGGCTCATTGCCGTCATCCGTTTGTTATAAATCGTTTCATTCAGGATTTTCAACCCTTTGTTCGGCTGAGAGGTTTCAAACTTATCGCAGATTTCGCGGATGCGTTCAAAACATTCGGCGGCTCCCATTTTGCGGCCGTCGGTATCTATGCCGCTCAAAAGTTCCGGATACAGGTTCAGGCTGTGCCAATCTTCCATTTTGTGGTTTTCTATCAGACCGTTATTGGCAAAAAAACTGTTGCGGGCAATGGCCTTGACGTGAGCAATGCGTTTTTCGGCGCTGGCGGCCATTTCCTTTTCGGCATCTTCCATTTTCAACGGTGCCACATATTTACGGCCGACATTGATATCCGCTTCAAGCTCGTTTAAATGCGCCCGGTCAAAATCGCCGCCGAAATTGACCGCATAACGGTTGGCATACATATTTTCCAGTTCGTCGAAAAAGTAAAAACGGTAAGTATACTCGGCTTTCAGGCGCGCCGCCTTTTTTGCCGAGGCCTTCCATGCCGGCATATCGTTGCGCGCCGCGGCTTCTTCCATTTCCTTAACCAAAGTTTCCTGCTGTTTTTGAATTTCCTCCATCCGCGGAGAATTGGTAAACTGCGTCCCTTTGGAATGGGCTATTTCGTGATTCATAGCCGTTGCGGCCGCATCAACGCCGGCAACAAGCGTCCATAACATGTCGTCAATGATAAGATTTTGTTCGGGAACAAAACAATAGCTGATATTCGGGTAGCCGTTTTCGCTCCATACCAGCCTGGTATCCTGATTTTCCACCGCGCTTTCGACAATATGTGCATGGCGCTGCAGTTCCTGCTGCATATATGACGACGAAGCGATGCGGCGCCAGATTGTACTGTGCGAAATACGGTCTGCCTGATTGCGCCGGTCCCACTTTTCCTGCATTTCAGGACGGACGGCATATAACGCCAAAGCCGTTCCCCAGAAAAACTGCGATTCTTCGTCTTTCAGGTTCAACGGCGTTTTAAGGTCGCCGGTTTGCAGAAAATGCTCAAAATTCTCGCGATGGGACGCGAATACGGCTTTCTTATCCTCACTGTCCTGAAACATCGGCTCCAGCCGGTTCTGCAAATCACGGACATATTCTTCGCTTATATCTTCTTTACTTTTGGCGCCGAGGAATTTTTCGGAAAATTCTATCCGCAGGCGGTTCAGCGGATTTTTAACAATGTCTTTGATATGGCGGACACCGGCTTCGCGCCGGTAGTGCCCGGTATCCATAACGGCATCGGCGGCTTCTTTGTCCTGCTTTTGCAAAATCTCCTTTATCCCCATAGCAGACCTCTTTCAGGCTTTTTTTTTACATAATTTAATATACTTTAGCATACTTTTCGGGGCTTAGCAAGATTTTTTTAGCGCGCCCGCGGCGAGAAAAAATCAGCATGCACATGGCAGGCAAACAGCATAAATCCCTGTAAAACAAAAATCAAAGCGGCGTGTGTGTGTTTTATCTTCAGGCTTGACTTGAGGTTTAAAAGGCTGTTATCTGATTTTAAATGATTTCCGGCTTTGGAGCAACTCTCAACTTTCTGGTTGAGACGCGTTACTGCGAAAGGCCGTTTTTCGGAGAGAGACAAATGCTGAAATTTCCGGTTTTGAGTTTTTTTGGGGCGGCGGCGCTGTTTTTCACGGCCACGCTGACAGCCGGCATATACGGATTTAGCGCGTCTAAGCTGAACTTATGGCTGGCGCTCGGGCTGACCCTGGCGTTAAACCCGCTCGGGCTTAATGGAAAAAAGACGGCGGCCTGGGGACTGTGCGCCGGTATTGCCGCGGCAGGCGCGTTTGCTCTTCCGGCGCAAATATGGAGCGTCTGGATATTTGCGGCTTTTCTCGCAGCGGGCGGACTGCTGAAACGACTTTACGGCAACGACGGGATGCCTAACAATGAGGCAAAAAACGGCAACTCAGGCAATGAGAAGGCAACCGAATACGGACGGCTGATTATTTTGACGGCAGCGTATTTCAACCTCTCATTCATCACCAATACCGGACATACCGACGTACAATACGACTTTGCATCGTGTTTTAACTATATCGAATATATTTTGGAAAACAACTTTCTGTTCTGGCAGGAAAATCCGCTATTGACCCGCCCGAGCTATTCGACCTACCACCCGATTTTGCATTTTCTGCTGGCAGCGGGAGAAATGCGGCTGGCGACGGTTCTGGAAACCGAAATGTTGAACGCGGAATTGCCTGCAATGGGCGCCGGTGCCAATATGCAGCTGGCGGCGGAAGCGACACAGGTCTGTTTTTGCTTCTATATGCTGTGGTATTATTTTCTGGCCGGAAAAATTTTGCGTTTCTTCCGGCTTTCCCGGGCGGCATACCTCGGCGGGCTGGCTTTTATCTGTTTCTTCCCGGCGTACAACGCCATCGCGGGATTTTTCAACAACGACTGCCTGTTGCTGCCGTTACAGGCGGGAACCGTCTATTACTCCCTGCTCTATTACCGTGACGGCGGGCGGAAAAATCTGGCACGTATCCTGCTGTTTGCCACCGCGGCAGCGTTGACCAAACTCTCGGGCATTATCGTCCTGCCGCTGACCGGTGCGGCTATCGCCCTCCGGCTGTGGCAGCAGCGAAAAAAACCGGAAAACGGGCGGCGGCTGACACAGACAAAAAACAAGCCGCAGAAAAACGATACGGAGGACAAACGGCTGTTAACAATACACAAGCAGCTGAAAAGCGGCGCGGAGAACAAACGGCAGCTGGCGGAAGCCGCGGTTTTCGGCATACTGCTCGTTGCCGGGCTGAGCATCTGGCCGTTGTATCAGCACTATTTCCTCAACGTCGGGTTTGACTTTGTGCCGCCGCAGGAACATCTGTCGCTTAAAAGCTACGGCTTGTGGCAGCGGTTTAACCCGCTCGGCGCCCTGTTTTATCCGCAAATGTTTTATAATGATTTCGGCATTAACCTGTGGGAGACGATGACAAAAACGGCACTGTTCGGGCAATGGGACTTCTCTATGCGCGGGGCGGACATTATGGGGCTGATTACGGCGCTGGTTCTGATTTATAAAGCCTTGCTGGTTTTGGCGGTTGTTGCGGCCGCTTATCTTGGCGTCAAGAAACGGCAGACACAGGCATTCTGGCTGACAATGATTTTACTGGCGGGGGTTATCGCCGGGCAGATTATGTTCGGCCTTAAGCACCCGTATATGTGTAATCAGGATTTTCGCTATGTCGCAATTATCACGCTGCCGGTTGCGCTGCTGCTGGCACAATTTTTTGACAAACTCTCGGATGCCGGACGGCGGACGGGGAAAACTTTTGCCTGCGGTGCAGGGCTGGCGCTGATTGCGGCGTTTGCGTTTCTTTCGGCGTTCGTCTGGTGGCGGATTTCATTCTGAGGCGGCGGGAAACGGGGCGATGAACAGCCGGGCGGAAACCGGCGGAGGGAGAAAAGCCGGCAGAAATATGTTTGACAAAACCTTTAAAATATGGTATCCTTAAGGCCTAATTAAGTATAATTTAAATTAAGGATTATGAAAAATTATTTTGAATTCGTGGACACGAACCGCGAGCAGTTTTTTGATTTGTTAAAAAGCAATGAATTTAAATGCAACGCCGCAGGCCGCAGATTTATGGCTGAACGCGTCAAGGTATCAAAATCCCGTCCGGTTACCGTTGATATGGACACTTTACGCTATGCGGAAGAAATCGGCGGATTGAAACCCGGGTCGGAATTTAAATACCCGAATGCGCAGGGCGGAACTTCCAAAGCGGTCGTATGCTCATTGTATGACCTGCCGAAGAATATGATACATCCGTTCCTGTATTGTTTCAGCGGAATGATGACGGCGCCGCTGTTTGCGTTTGAAATCTTACGCTTTTATGCAAAGCAGACAGGACGCGTGCTGCCGTTCCTTTCTTCCGGAAAAGAAGGTAACAAGGGTTTGTTCCAGAAGCTTTTTTACCGTGAAGAAGGGCTTATCCGCAAAACGGAGTATGATACGTATTACAAACTGATGAGCCTTTTGACCGGCACGCAGTATGCATACAGGAATTATACCCCGTGCGAAGACGACGATTCCGAAGGCAACCTGATTGAGATATACAATTTTGCGGTATCTCAGGGGCTGAAAGAAGTAACGTTTGTCATCTGTTCGGGCAATCCGTTCTATGACAAACGATTGCTGGCGGAGTGGATGTGGCAGCTGAAGCAGGAAAAATTTGCCGCAGTCAAAGTCAACCTCGTGTTGGCGCATTGCCCGATTTTCCTGCCGAAAACCTTAGCGGCAGTGCCGGAAGCGAAAATATCCGAAATTTACCTCGGCTATATCGCTGCCAGCCTCGGCCCTCTTAAGAAGGATACGGTACGCTTCAACGGCGTTACCAAATCCGCAAAGCCGGAGCGTTATGCCATGCCCGGCGTTTTCGGAGCGGACTGGGAAAAGTTCCGGGATATTATCGTCAACTACTCCAACATGGGGTGGCCGAACTATCAGGAAATCCTGTACGGCATTGACCATGAAGAAGCTGTTGCCAACATTATCCTGTCGGATTTGTTCGCACGCGCATCATATACGCCGGAAGAGTATGACAGAGGAATTACCTCCCTGCTCGGTGCGTATGCCGATTTTATCGGCGGTGCGTATACTCCGTGTTCACACGGAAAATTCAGAAACTTTTTGCAAAATACGCCTGATGCGCGCTATTTTGAGTAAGGTTTTGATTTTCGGCTCCCTGCGGGGAGCTTTTTTTATGGACGTAAGAGAGTCAGACCGGAAAACGGCGAGGGCCAGCCGGACGGGAAAAGCTGAGAAACCGGAGGAAGGCTGTGCGCGCGCGGACGGGGAAAGTGGAGAAACCGGAGGAAGGCTGTGCGCGCGCGGACGGGAAAAGCAGATAAACAGAAAGGAAGCAGGGCGACGAACGAACGGGGAAAGTGGACAACGGCGTCCGGGCGGGAGGAGAACAGCAGCTGAGGTGGATAACCTGCCGGCAGCATTGAAAGTTTTTGCGCAGGGCTATATTATGATGCGGAATTGGGCAACGATTTTAACAATATAAGGGTTCAGACAGCAATGTGGCAGCCGGTTTTGATGATTAACGGGTTTATCATTTTCGTTTTGGGAGCATTGATGCTGCTGCCGGCAGCGGCATTGAAATACTACACCGGTTCGTTTGATGCCATTTTTATCCAAAACAGCATTCTGACGATGTTTATCGGCGGGTCGCTGTTTCTGGCAAATTACGGCAAAATAAAAAACATCTCTATCCTCCAAGGGTATCTGATTACCGTTATATGCTGGTTTGCCTGCCCGCTTATCTGTGCCCTCCCCCTTTACGGCAACGGAGACATTCAAACTTACGCCGACGCTTTGTTTGAAGCGACATCCGGCCTGACGACCACAGGTTCGACCATTTTAAGCAATGTTGAGGCGCAGCCAAAATCCGTCTTGTTCTGGCGCGCCGTGCTTAACGGCATCAGCGGCGTCGGCATCGTCATTTTTGCGGTCGCGCTGATGCCTTTTCTGGGAATCGGCGGCATGCACATCTTCAACAAGGAAAACTCTGACATTGAAGAAAAATTCCTGCCCAAAATCCGTTATATCGCCAAGGACATTATTCTGGTATATGTCTTGCTGAACATCATTTGCGCGGTTTTGCTGAAATGGGCGGGCATGAACTGGTTTGACGCAATATGCCATGCGCTGGCGACGCTGTGCACGGGCGGACTTTCTACAAAAAACAATTCCGTCGCTTATTTTGACAGCCCGATGATTGAAACCATTATAGGCATTTTTATGCTGCTGGGGTCGCTGCCGATGACCTATTTTGTTTTAATTGCGAAAAAGCGAAGCTTTGCTTCCGTTATTGAAAACAATCAGGTCAATACGTTTTTGAAACTGGTTTTCTGGTATATCCTGATTATCAGCGCATTTTATGCCTATACCTCAGACATTCCGTTTGTTACGGCATTCCGGAGAGCCTCTTTTAATATGATTTCGGCTATGACGACAACCGGCTTTTCCTCATATGATTTTATCCAGTGGGGTACATGGGCTGTCGCCGTTTTCTTCATTTTATTCCTGCACGGCGGCTGTACGGGTTCGACAACCGGTTCAATTAAAATTTTCCGCTGGCAGGTCATTATGGCCTTTTTCAAAAAGAACGCAACCAATTCCCTCTCGCCAAGCCAGGTAACGGTTATGAAAGCCGGCGGAAAGGTCATCGACGACAATATCGTTTCTTCGGTGTTCGTCATGGCATTCGGCTTTTTGCTTGCCATTATGCTGTTTACGCTGATTATTTCCATGACGGGAGTAGACTTTGTTACGGCGCTCGGCGCGGTTGCGGGCAATATAACCAACTCCGGCCTGGGCCTGACCGAGGCAACCGGACCGGCCGGTAGTTTTGCCGGATTTACGCCTTTTGTAAAATATATCCTGTCGTTTGTCATGGTTTTGGGGAGGCTGGAAGTTATTGCCGTCTTTGTCCTGCTGCGCAAAATCCATTTGATGTAGATTGACAAAAAGGGGATTGAATTGAAGCGGAGCTGCGGCATGCGGCAAAAAAAGGTTCCTATTTTTTCAGCATCTGCCTGTGGATATAATGTTCTGATTTTTTGCAAAGTCATTAAAACAAAAGTTGATGACTTTAAACGAACGATTTAATTCAGCAATTTTTTCTAAAACGTTTATCCGAATTTTAGCCGT
>OBJF01002694.1_pt1 | contig 12465 bp, 10 predicted proteins | sample 1519091 | NCBI WGS metagenome assembly OBJF01 (sample SAMEA2452124, study PRJEB22498) | human gut metagenome | biome: human feces; feature: human gut; material: feces | place: Australia | collected 2012
ATGCGTTTGGGCACGCCCTGACGGCGATGTTCCCCCTGTACACTGATGCTTTTGTTCTATTATACAGATTTACAGCAATGAATGCAAGAATCCGGTAAGGTTCATCATTGAAAAGGCCTGCTATTTCGGATAGAATAAATCTGTAATCAAACCTATGGAATGGAGGATGTTTTTTATGACCAAACTCGCACCGAAGCGTGTATCTGATTCCATGACCAGCCAAGTGCAGATTATCATGCCGGAGCATATTAACGGTTATCACCGGCTTTTTGGAGGCCAGCTTGTTGAATGGATCGATGTGGTCGCGGGCGTAGTAGCGCGCCGCCACAGCAATCGGAATGTGACCACGGCCTTTATTGACCATCTGCATTTTAAGGCGCCGGCCTACGCGAACGATACCGTTGTCATTAAGGGGCGAATCACCTATGTGGGCCGCACTTCGATGGAGGTGCGGGTGGACACCTTTGTGGAAAGCCTCAACGGCGAGCGCAAGCTTGTCAACCGCGCCTATCTCGTCACCGTTGCGCTCGATGATGATGAGAAGCCGGTTGAGGTGCCGAAGCTTATCCTGGAAACGCCTGAGGATGAGGCGGAGTGGGAGGCGGGCTGCCGCCGTAGCCTGCTGCGCCGGCAGCGCCGGGAGGAAGAAAAAGAGCTCCTGCGCCAAATTGAAGAAAGAGGCGCGCTGTGATCCTCAGCGCCAGCCGCCGTACGGATATCCCGGCATGGTATGGAGCATGGTTTCTCAACCGGCTGCGGGAGGGCTTTGCCCTTGTGCCGAATCCGTATGCCGAAAATTTGCATATGCTTCGCAAAATTCCGCTCTCGCCGGACGTGGTGGATTGTATTGTATTTTGGAGCAAAAACCCACGGCCGTTTCTCGATTTTTTGCCGGAAATCCAACAACTGGGCTATCCCTTCTATTTTCAGTTCACACTCAACCCCTATGAAGCGGCGATTGAACAGAATCTCCCCGCTTTGGATGAGCGAATTGATACGTTTCACCGCCTGAGCGCTATCATTGGGCCGGAGCGCATCGTTTGGCGATATGATCCCGTTATCATCGATGAGGCACATCCTTTAAACTGGCACGGGGAGCAATTTGAACGCTTGTGCGCGCTTCTCCATGCCGATACATGCCGTTGTGTTTTCAGCTTTTTTGACCGCTATGCAAAGGATCAAAGTGGTTTTCGCGAGGTAGAGGAGGCCACAATGCGAGCTGTTGCGCGTAGCTTTTCCAGCACAGCGGCGCGCTACGATCTGCCGCTTTCTACCTGTTCGGAGGCGGTGGACCTGACCCCGTATAGGATTACCCATGCGGCCTGTATCGATTCCGAGCAAATCCGTCGTATTCTTGGCCGCCCCGTCCATGCGAAAAAGGATCCCAATCAGCGCCCCTTTTGCGGCTGCATGGAAAGCATGGATATCGGTTCGTATCATAGCTGCATCAACGGTTGTATTTACTGCTATGCTAACCAGGGGATAGAACGGGCCCGCCGAAGAATGCAAAGGCATGAACCGCATTCTCCCATGCTGCTTGGTCATCCGGATGGAACGGAGAAAATCGTCGAAGTCCGTGCGGAAAGTCTACTTATCGCGCAAACCTCGCTGTTTGATTAGACGGATAAAAAACTCTCCATCTATCGGTTCCGTATTAGAAAGGATGTCGTTTTGCTATGCCGCAATTGATTTTAGGGTGCCATCTCTCTTCCTCCAAGGGCTTTCTTGCCCTAGGCCGCAACGCCCTGCACATTGGGGCGAATACATTTCAGTTTTTCACCCGCAATCCGCGCGGCAGCAAGGCAAAGCCCTTGGATCTGCCCGATGCGCAGGCCCTGCGGACGCTGATGGCGGCGCATGGGTTTGGGCCGGTCCTTGCCCATGCGCCCTATACGCTCAACGCCTGCTCGGCGGATGCGCGCGTGCGTGAATTCGCGTTGGAGACCATGGCGGATGATCTTAGCCGCATGGAGGCGCTGCCCGGCAATTTCTATAATCTTCATCCTGGCAGCCATGTAGGTCAGGGCGCGGAGGCGGGGATATCTTTGATTGCAAATACCCTCAATCAGATTCTTTGGCCGGAGCAGGCTACGACCGTCCTGCTGGAGACGATGGCGGGCAAGGGCAGCGAGATCGGCCGTAGATTCGAAGAGCTGCGGGAGATTCTCGACCGTGTGGAGCTGGGGGGAAAAATGGGCGTCTGCATGGATATATGCCACGTTTTCGACGCGGGCTATGATATCGTAAACGATCTCGACGGCGTATTGACCGCCTTCGATCGCGTAATCGGCCTTGGGAGGCTGCGCGCCGTGCATCTGGCGGATAGCCAAAACGAGCGGGGCAGCGCGAAAGACCGCCACGCGCCCATCGGAGAAGGGCGGATCGGCCTAGAGGCGTTCACACGTATCGTGCGGCACCCTGTGCTCGCAAAGCTGCCGATGTGCTTAGAAACGCCGCATGAGGACGAGGGCCACGCGCGGGAGATCAAGTTGCTGCGGGAACTGGCGGAAGAGAAACGTTAGAGTTTGATGCAAACGAAAGGGTTGCATCAATCCATATTGAACTGGGCAAAGGTCCGCTCGATGTATTGCCGTTTGAATGATTATTTTATTTAGGGGTTGTGAATCATGGATGAAAAAACGCAGCATTCACGCAACCGGAAATGCCTCTTTGCCGTGGCTGGAATCGCTCTCCTGCTTGCTGTGGCCGCTATTCTGGCTCTTGCCCTGACCCCGTCCGGCAGGGTGCGCACGATCCGCACGCTGCATGCGAACGATTTTTTCTATGGGGAGCCAATTGAAATTCCCTGTCGGACAAAAGGCCTATCCCATGGCCCTGCCACCTCCTTTCAGTGTGAGGATCTGGCGGAGCTCGCACATCAACTGCCCGACCGGCTAGGGGAGGGCTATGAGGCAGAACGGTTCGGTGGCGATTCCCTGCTGATCTGGCGGACATCACCCGCGGCCTGCTACCTCATCCAGCGGCAAACCGGAGAAAAAGCGGGCTCCCGCTGTAATTTTCTGCTGTTTGATATGGAGGCCAGATTAGGCGTGGGGGCGACAGAGCAAACCTTTGTGTTTCCTTATCATCTGATCGCCTTGATGGAATCGCAGGGGACGCTCTATTTCCGATTTGATCCGGGCGTGCTGTATGAGACGGCATATTCCAAACAGGAATTTCTGAATTTTTACCGCCGTCTGGGCCAGTATACCGTTACTGAAACGTGGGATGGCTTTCAGATCATGCGCGGGAAGGGGAGCGTATCCGCTTCCGATGAGGCACGGGAGGAAAATTCCGAGGCGCCGAGTAGAAGCATGGATTTGCCTGTGCAGTTCCTATTTACGCAGGATGGAAGCAAAGCTTTTCTGCATCTGTCCACGCCGGTTAAGGATAGCGTATAAGGGGATAAATCTGAATCAAGAAGGCCTGCCGCAGTGTATTAATTGCGGCAGGCCTGGCTTTTTTAATTGAAAGACCCTTACAGCAGCTTTGACGCCTCACGATCGAGGAAGATATGTACATCTGCATGATTTTGCAGAATGCTCGCCGGGCATTCCGGGGAGACCGCCCCCCGAATCATATCGCGCACCGCCTGCGCCTTAGCCGCGCCCGTGGCAATCAAAACAATCCGCTTCGCCTGCATGATGCTGTCGATGCCCATTGTCAGCGCGTAGCGCGGCATGTCGGAATCCGGGAAGAAGCGTTTGTTTGCATCCAGCGTGCTTTGCGTAAGCGCCACCTTATATGTTGTGTGCGTGAATTCTTTTGCCGGCTCGTTGAATCCGATGTGGCCGTTGTTGCCAATGCCGAGCAGCTGCAAGTCAATACCGCCTGCGTCCTTGATGCGCTTTTCATACTGTGCGCACTCCGCCTTGTCATCCGCAGCGTTGCCGTCGAGAAAATTCACGCGTGCCGAGTCAATATCCGTGTGGCGGAAAAGGTTGTCAAACATAAAAGAATAGTAGCTGTTTGGATCCTTCTGCGGCAGGTCGCAGTATTCATCAAGGTTAAAGGTGGTAACATTTCGAAAAGAAACATGCCCTGCTGCATATTCCTGCGCCATATACTGATAGGTCGGAATCGGGGAGGAGCCCGTCGCAAGGCCCAAGACGCTGTCCGGTTGTGTTTTGACCTGCTCAACGAACAGCTGGCCTACCGCCGCGCCGATTGCCTGTGCATTCTCTAAAATCTGTACGTTCATTTTGTGCCCTCCAGTTTATGATGATTTCAATACTCTAGTATAGCATATTTTGCAGAAAAGAGCTATGATTTTATGAAATCCGACGTTCACCCTTTTCGCTTATCACGAGTAGCTGTAGCTTTTAAGCGGCAATGGATAGCGCTTCAAACGGTGGAAACAGCGCAAAGCATCAGCATACTGCACAAGCAAAAAAGAATTCAATTATTTTCTAGTACATATTGACGAAAGAAACAAGCCGTGATAAAATACAAACCGAAACGATTCGAGTTTGGAGGAGCGTATGGCTGCCACGATTAAAGATATTGCACGGGAGACTGGGCTGGGCTATGCAACAATCAGCGCTTATCTCAATGGGACGAATGTGCGGCCCAAAAATAAAGAGCTGATTGAAGCTGCCATTCAAAAGCTGGGATATGTGCGCAATGAATATGCGCGCGGCTTAAAAACGCACCGATCCATGACGATTGGCGTACTGATCCCGGAATTATCCAATACATTCAGCACCCTAATCGTCAGTGAAATGGAGGATGAGCTGCGCCGGCATGGGTATGGCATCTTGGTATGTGATTGCCGGAGCGATCCCGAAATCGAGAAAACATCCCTGCGCTTTTTGGAATCGAAGATGGTTGATGGCGTGATTGTGATGCCGATTTCAACGGACGGAAAAGTTTTCGATCTGCTGCCTCAAGATTTGCCTGCGGTTGCAATCGATCGTTTCACGCTCAGCGATCGCGTTTCCCACGTGCTGATTAACAACCGAGAAATCAGCGCCAGAGCGACTAGAATGCTGACAGATCATGGGCATCGCCGGATCGCCTTAATTTCCGGTTCTGAGGGGATGTTTACTGCGGATGAACGCCGGAAGGGCTATGAGGAAGCACTGCAAATCGCCGGATGCTATGACGCTTCCCTGATCTGCCAGGGGGATTTTACGGTGGATGGCGGCTATGTAGCGATGAAGCGGATTCTTCAGGCGGAAAATGGCGTTACCGCTGTTTTTGTTACAAACTATGAAATGACGGTTGGCGCTATCATCGCTATCAATGAACTGGGCTGTAAAATCCCGGAGGACTATAGTTTCATTGGATTTGATAACCATGAGCTGAGCAAAGTGATTACGCCAAAAATCGCAACAGTCAATCAGCCGTTGCGGGAAATTGGCCGTGAAGCCGCCACTTTGCTTTTGGAACAGCTGGATGGAAAGGCAAAACGAAATATTATTTTGAATGCCGCTTTGGAAGCCGGCAGCTCGGTTCGAAAAGTGGAATAAAGAGAGGAGGGGCTTTTTTACGCAAAAACCGAAACGTTTCGAAATAAGCAAAGGATAGGAAGGGTTATGTGTTAGGAAAAATAGGATTTGGCACGTTCGGTTCTGACCGATATGATAGTGAAACCGTTGCACAGGCGGTTTATGAAGCAATCCGATGCGGCTACCGTACCTTTGACTGCGCCAGTGTATATGGGAATGAAAAGCAGATTGGAACGGTGTTCCAGCGTGCATTTGCAGCGGAACTTGTTACAAGGGAAGAAATGATTGTAATCAGCAAGGTGTGGAACGATTGCCATGGCGAGGGCGAGGTGCTTGCCAGTTGCAGGCAATCGCTCAACGATTTGGGGCTGGATTATTTAGATCTTTACATCCTGCATTGGCCGTTTCCCAACAGCCATGCGAAAGGCTGCTCTGGGGATAGCCGGAATCCATCCAGTAGGCCCTTTTTTGTTGAGGATTTTATGATCGCATGGAGGCAGATGGAGCGCTTAAAAAAGGAAGGCCTCGTGCGGGAAATTGCTGTGAGCAATATGACGATTCCAAAATTAGAGGCGATTCTACCGCTTTGTGAAATTCCTCCTTTTGCAAATGAAATGGAACTCCATCCCTCTTTTCAGCAACTGGAATTGTACAGCTACTGCAAATCACACAACATGGAAATCATTGGATTCTGCCCGCTCGGCAGCCCGAACCGACCGGAGCGTGACCGCACAGAGGGGGATATCTCTGATATTAAAATGGAGATTATTCAAGAGCTGGCCCTCCAATACCACTGTTCGCCGCAGGAGATTTGCATCAAATGGGCGGTAACACGCGGCCATACGCCAATTCCCTTTTCGGGCAATCCGATTAATATTGCCGCTAATTTAGCGGCAGCACAGGAGAAGCTTTCAGAAGAGGATATGGCCCGCATCGCATTGGCAGACCGCAATTGCCGCCTGGTAAAGGGCCAAGTGTTTCTATGGCAGGGCGCCGATGATTGGCGGGAGCTATGGGATCTGGATGGCCATTTGGCCCACTGGATATATGATGAAAACAGATGGATAAAGGAGAATGTATCATGAATGGTAAAATGATTGGGGCAACGCTGCCCGGGAACAGCACTGTAGAATTCAAGGAATTTGATATTCCAAAGCCTGGCCATGGGCAGGTATTGATTCAAACGATGGCGTCTACCATCTGCGGCAGCGATATCCGCTGTATTTATCGCGAACATACCGGCAAAGGCGCGGAGGGATACATCGACGGCACCATTGCTGGGCATGAGCCGTGCGGCATTATCATCGAGGAAGGGGAAGGGCTTCGCCGTTTTCACAAGGGCGACCGCGTGATTGTCTATCACATCAGCGGATGCGGCCTTTGCTACGATTGCCGCCGTGGCTATGCAATCTCCTGCACCTCGGAGCACCGGCAGGCCTATGGCTGGCAGCGCAATGGCGGGATGGCGCCGTATCTCCTAGCAGAAGAAAAGGATCTGATTCCGCTGCCGGATGAATTGACCTATGTGGATGGCGCGCAGGTTGCCTGTGGCTTTGGCACCGTATATGAGGCGTTGGAAAAGATCACAATCGGCGGTGACGACACCGTGTTGATTGTGGGCCTCGGCCCGGTTGGCTTGGCTGCTCTTCAGCTTGCACGCGCCATGGGCGCTGATAAGCTGATTGGCGTTGAATATGATGCGGAACGCTTGAAAATTGCGCAAGACCTCCATCTGGCTGATTATGTGTTCCAATCGAATGAGGAAACGCTGGGCAAAATCCTCTCGGTCACCGGGGGAAAGGGAGCCGAAAAAGCTGTGGACTGCTCCGCAAACGATCAGGGCAGGCAGCTCGCAATTCGCGCAACGAAAAGCTATGGAAAAATTGCATTTGTTGGAGAGGGAAACACCTGCACCTTCCAGCCCTCCCCTGACATCATACACGGCCAGAAAACGATTTACGGCAGTTGGGTAACCTCCCTTTGGCGCATGGAAGATCTTGTTGATAAATTAGTGCGCTGGAATATTCATCCGGAAGATCTCGTGACAGACCGTTTTTCATTAGAGCGCGCAGGTGACGCTTATGCGCTGATGGCAGGCGGCAAATGTGGCAAAGTGGCTGTTGTGTTCGATGAAAAGGCGGAATAACTTTTTACGATACGGAAAGGGCGGACCGGCACAATGCTTCAGCGTGTAGACTGGAAAAAGAGCCAATATCAAACACCATCTTTGCCTGCGATACCGGAAAGGGTGATGGGTAAGGCAGCATTTTCCTGCCTTACTCACCGGGATCAGGCAGAATGGACATTCCTTTTTGAAGAAATTGCATCGATTCCATCCCCCTATGCTAACAATCAGGATTTTGATTTTGATACCATCGCTCCCGACCGGTGGCGGAAGGTTGTGGTGCCGGGATCGCTTATCCTACAAGGGTTCGATATTGAAAACAATACAGAGTATTATTATCGCCGCAAAATTTCAATCCCGGATTCATTTGCCCAAAAGCGTGTGTTCCTGCGCTTTGAAGGAGTATATTCCAATGCGCGCGTATGGGTGAATAACCAGTTTTTAAAAACGCACATTGGTGGGTTTACAGCTTGGGATTGTGAAATTACTCCCTTTGCCCATGAAAAAGAAATTATGCTGGTGGTCGGAGTAACAGACGTGGAGGGGGAGCGCAAGGGCATCTGGAATCCCGAAGGAGAAAAAATCAGCAACACCGCGTGGGCCAGCTACTATGCGCATTGCAATATCGGTGGAATTCTTCGAGATATTACGTTGTTTGCGCTCCCAAATCCTCATATTGCCCGCACCTATATTGATACGGAAATAAAGGACAATGCGCAAGCAGTTGTACATGTGGAGTGTGAAATTGAGGCTTGCGGTCAGCCTGGGTCGATCCAAGCGGAGCTTTTAACGCTGGATGGGGAACCCGTCACACAGCTGTCCGGCGAGATTAACGAGTTTTTTTTATTAAATGACACGATACAAGACACGTCAGTATTAATTCCAGATCAAAAATGGCGGCGTAAATTTCCAAAAAGTGCTGCAAACGATCAAAAATATGCCCAATTCTTTCTGCCTAATATTGCCCGGCCACATGAGGACGAAAAAAGATATGGCGTCCGTTTTTCCCTGCTTGTAAAAAATGCAAAGCTGTGGGATGCAGAGCACCCTAATCTTTATCAGCTGAAGGTTTCCCTGCATGCAGGCGGCAAAGCAATGCAAGAAAACCGCCATCTTGTCGGTATTCGGCAAATCACATATGGAGGAGATAGGGGAACAGAGCGCAACAAGGTCTATATCAATGGGCGTGAGATCAAGCTGCACGGCCTTTGCCACCACGATGTGTCTCATTTATACGGCCGTTCACTGAGCCGGGAAGAGATAGATTACGAAATTCTTACCTATAAGCAGCATAACATCAACCATATCCGAACCTCCCATTATCCTGCCAGCGATTATTTTCTGGAGGTATGCGATCGTCTGGGCATTTATGTTGAGCAGGAGAATGCCGCCTGTTTTAAAGGCGATAACGGGTTCGGGATATATAATCCACCGCAGGATTTTTTGGCCGGGTTCGCGGAAATGATTGAGGGGGCGCGAAACCATCCGTCCGTTATCATTTGGTCCTTGGCGAATGAATCCAGCTTTGAAAAAACTTATGCTTTCCGCGCGGAGTACCGCTATGTAAAGGATGTAGACCGCACACGACCGGTTATTTTCAGCTATCCGCGCACGGTGCGCACCAAGCCTCTTCCCTATGATATTTTCAGTTGGCACTATCAAAAGGTGACAGGCCGTCTGGGTAGCCACAAAATGCCAGTGCTGCATGACGAATTCGCCCATGTTTCTTGCTATAATATTGAAAACTTAAAAGAAGAAAACAGCAGCCGTGCTTTTTGGGGGGAAAGCATCCGTCGCGGTTGGGAGCGTATTTTTCATACGGACGGCGCGCTGGGCTGTGCGATCTGGGCCGGTATCGACGATGTTTTTTATTTGCCAGAGGGAACACATGAGCGGCATCAATCTCATACAAATACGAAATGTGCAGGTTACGGCGAATGGGGCTGTATTTTTGATGCATACAAGCGCTTGAAGCCCGAGGCGTATTTAACGAAAAAAGCGTTTACTCCCATTTTGCTGGATGAAAGCAAAACACGAGTCGGAAAAGAGTTGCAGTTATATATCACAAACCGGTTTGACCATGTGTGTTTAACAGAAGTGCATATAACGGTTTCAGATAAAGCCGGGCATATCCTGTATCATTCTTTCATTCATGAAGCGATTGAGCCGCACCAGAGCGGCTGGATTCGGGTGCCTATCTTGCAGGCGGAGCCCTTACATATTTGCTTCCACTATAATGGATATCTGGTGGATGAATATACGTTTCAGCCGGCCGAATTGCATCTAAAAAAGAGCGCTCCAATGATTCGAAAACGAAATTTGAGTTATCAATGGCAACAACACACGGATTTTACTATTTTAAGGGATGGAGAAAAGGCCGTTTCCGGGCCATTTTTAACTTTTCAAAACAGGGAAAAGCCCGCTCAAATAAGTACGGTGCGTATTCATAAAATCCGGCAATCCGAAAATCGGATTTCAGCGGAGATTGCTTGCTCCAAGCTGCAAAAATTTGCCCTTGATCTGGAATGGAGGGCGGGTCGGCTGGAAGTAGATATACGTCCCAAAAACATCTTTGCACGCAGGTTAATCGGGGGTTCCCTAGTTTTGAATTTTCATCTTTTTGATCAAGTTCATTCAATTTGTTGGCATCGGGCGGCCCCTTACTCCTGTTATCCGCCCGGTCATATTGCCCGCCCTTCGGGCACTGCATATGCGTCTGGGGGCGCGCCTAACCAATATGGAGAAAAACCGGATCACAGCTGGGAAATGGATAGAATAAATTTTTTCCTATCTGAGGATATCAACCCGCTTTATTCTGTAACAAATGATTTTAAAACGAAACGAGATAACATTCGCGATTATACGGTTTGTTTTCAAAGTGGATATCAGCTTTACATGCAGACGCAATATTCCGGTTTCAACGCATACGTGCGTCGAGGAGAGCATGACCAGTTGCAGGTAACGCTCGGGCAGTATTATCCGGATTTGAAGTGGGGGAATTATCTCGGTAAACCTCTGCTCCCAAACCGAAAACTCCATTTTTCAATCTGCCTGAAAGAAGGCCGTGAATCGCTGTAAACGAAATAGCCGTTTGGAGAGGGAGGGAATGCACATGTATGAAAAAGAGCTCGCGGCCATTGACCGGGTGATTGCCTCCGGCAAATATAAAGATCATTGGGAGAGCCTTGCAGCGTATCCCGTACCGGAATGGTACCGGGAAGCAAAGTTTGGAGCCTTCATCCACTGGGGCGCTTATGCGGTGCCTGCCTATTTCAGCGAGTGGTATGTGCGGCTGATGTATTATCATCAGAACCCTGTTTATTGGCACCACATCCGAAAATATGGGAAGAATTATCCCTACCGCAGATTTATCGAGCAGTTTACGGCGCCGAATTTCGATGCAGAGCAAATTGTTGCCGCATTGAAGGCCGCTGGGGCCAAATATATTATGCCGGTAGGGGAGCACCATGATGGGCTGAAAATGTACGATTCTGATTTATCGGAATGGACGACAGTCCGGCAGGCGATGCATCGGGATGTGCTTAGTGAATACCGCTGTGCCTGCGAAAAACAGGACGTAGTTTTCGCCGCATCCAGCCACCGGGCGGAGCATTATTGGTTTGTGAACGGCGCGCGAACGGTCGGCTTTGAAAACGAAGCGCTCAATCCTAATTATCAAGAGCTGTATGGCGCATGCGTAAACGTGAACCGCCGCAATAACCTGCGCACGCTGCTTCGGCAGGAGCGCGGAATTGATCCCACCCCAGAATGGTGCGAAAACTGGTTGGTTCATACAGTGGAAATGGTTGACCGCTATCAACCGGAAACGCTGTTTTTTGATTGGTGGGTATCGAATCACACCTTTCGCCCGTATTTAAAAAAATTCCTGGCCTATTATTTTAACCGTTCCCTAGAATGGGGGAAAGAGGTTTGTGTGCAATATAAGAGCGATGCGATTATGTATAACGCCTCCATCTTTGACCGGGAGCGCGGGCAGTTGGATGCCATCAGCCCATCTGTCTGGCAATCGGAAACCTCCACCGCCTATAACGCATGGAGCTATTGCACGACAAATCGATGGAAAACGCCGGAGGAAATCGCCCGTGTTTTTGCTGATGTCATTTCAAAAAACGGAAATTTCGTGTTGAACATTGGTCCCAAAGCGGATGGAAGCATTTGCGATGAGGAGAAAAAGATTCTGCACGCGCTTGGGGAGTGGACCTCCCGCAACCAAGAGGCCATCTGGGGTACCTCGCCTTATAAGGTGTATGGGGAAGGCCGCCGGCTCAAATCAGGCAGTTTTCAGGAAAGGAACCACTACAGCAGCCATGATTTCCGGTATACTTATAAACCATGTCATATCTATGCGTTTGCCTTAAAGCCGAATCAGAAGGGGCTGTATCATTTGAAGGCGTTGCGACACAGTATGGATGGATTTCATTTTGTGATCAAAAACATAACCGTGCTGGGCGGTGGCCCGGCAAAGTGGGAGTTAAACGACCGGCGGCTGTGCATCCGCGTACAGGATGCGCTCCATACAAAAATGCCTTTGGTATTTGATATAGAGGTGGATTGATCGAATGAAACAGCTTTTCTATAACAAACCCGCTTTGCGCTGGAAATCGGCTTTGCCGGTTGGGAATGGCTTTACCGCCGCCATGATCTATGGCGGGAGAAGAAAAGAGAAGATTGCGTTCAACGACGTAACGCTTTGGTCTGGTTACCCCAAAGACTATGACAACCCGGAGAGCCTGCAAAGCCTAAAAGCAGTCCGTTCGCTCGTGTTTTCCGGCAAATATCGGGAGGCTACCGTGCTTGCTGAGGAAAAACTGACGGGCGGCTATAGCGAATCTTTCCTGCCGCTCGGGAACCTGGAGATCAAGCTGACAG
>OBJF01002711.1_pt1 | contig 12384 bp, 7 predicted proteins | sample 1519091 | NCBI WGS metagenome assembly OBJF01 (sample SAMEA2452124, study PRJEB22498) | human gut metagenome | biome: human feces; feature: human gut; material: feces | place: Australia | collected 2012
GTTGTCAGCAGCCCGTTTCTCGGTCTGCCTTTTGTGTCCTTGTCCATAATGTTTCCGTATAAAAACCGACTTGCAGATAGTTTCGCCCTAATCGGCTCATATCCTTAACAATAATCGTTGCGACATTTCCTGCTTCTACTTCCTTAATCAACTCCTGAAAACTCGGACGATTGAAATTTACACCCGAAAAACCATCGTCAGTAAAATGACGGATATTCGTAAAACCATTTCTTCGGGCGTAATCTTCCAAGTATTGCTTTTGATTGGTGATTGAATTTGACTCACCATTAAGATCATCATCTCTCGACAAACGCTCATAGAGTGCTGTAATCTTTGAACTCCTTGACATTCTCTTATCCTCCTTTCCTTATGTAATCCGATTTAGCATTACAGGGATTACTCCCTCTGCTAATAGGAGAAAATAGGGGTACAAAGCGGAACTGTTTTTCAAGAAAATCAAAATATTTTTTTGAAGTTCCAAGACCGATTTTGATAGCCTATTTTCAATTTAGAAACGCATTATTTATCGTCCTACTAAAGTATAGCCCTCCGGTGTAAGTTCCACTGCCGTAATGGTTTCTCCGAAAGTGGAAGCCCAGGCATCAAAGTGCTGCAACCCATTTTTCACAAGCGTGTTGTACTGCAAATATCGCTGTATCGTATAGAGTTCCACCATACTGTTTGAGATAGGTGTACCCGTTGCAAATACGGTTCCTCGTCCTCCGGTAATCTCGTCAAGGTAACGACACTTCATAAAGAGGTCGGAAGATTTCTGTGCTTCCGTCTGTGCGATACCTCCCACATTACGCATTTTTGTATAAAGATAAAGGTTCTTGTAATAATGGCTTTCATCAACAAAAAGCCTGTCTACACCAAGTTCCTCAAAGGTTACAACATCATCTTTTTTCGTCTGGTCATTGAGTTTATCAAGTTTCTGCTTGATGGATTTTTTTGACTTTTCAAGCTGTTTTATGGAGAAGTTTTCCCCTCGGTTTCGCTTGAGTTCTGCAATTCCTCCAGTTATCTCCTCAAGCTGCTGTTCTAAGATTGCCCTCTGTCTTTCAATGGACATCGGGATTTTTTCAAACTGTGAATGCCCGATGATAACTGCGTCATAATCTCCGGTTGCAATCCTGCCGCAGAACTTTTTACGGTTCTTGGTTTCAAAATCTTTCTTCGTGGCAACAAGGATATTCGCCGCCGGATAGAGCTGCAAATACTCTGCCGCCCATTGTTCGGTCAAGTGATTTGGTACAACAAACAGTGACTTGTTACAAAGCCCAAGCCTTTTCGACTCCTGTGCTGCCGCTACCATTTCAAAAGTTTTTCCTGCTCCGACTGCGTGTGCAAGAAGCGTATTTCCTCCGTAAAGGATGTGGGCAACTGCATTTTTCTGATGTTCCCTGAGTTCGATTTCAGGGTTCATACCATTGAAAATAATATGGCTTCCATCATACTCACGGGGTCTGACGCTGTTGAACTTCTCATTATAGAACTTGCAAAGCCTTTCCCTTCGTTCAGGGTCAGACCATATCCAGTCCTGAAATTCCTGCTTAATCATTTCCTGCTTCGACTGAGCAATCGCAGTTTCCTTTTTATTCAGGACAGCCTTTTTCCTACCCTCATCATCTTCGATATAATCAAAGATACGCACATCTTTTAAGTTCAGCGTTTCCTCGATAATCTTATAGGCATTGATGCGGGAAGTTCCGTAAGTGTTATATGCCCTTACATTTCCTTTGTCGTAAGATTTACCCTCAATGTTCCACTCACTCGTAAAAGGAGAGAAGTGAACTTTGATATTCCACTGTGCATATCGTGGTGTTTCAAGCAAATGAAAGATAAACTCCTGCACATCGTCCGGCGGCAGCCAAGTTGCACCAAGTCGTACGGAAATTTCACTTGCAGTCAGGTCTTTCGGCTGCACCTTTTGAAGTGCTTCCACATTGACCTTATAATCTTCCGGATAGAGTTCTGCCGAGTTCTTTGTAATCCTCAGCTTCTCCCTGACATTACCCGAAAGATATTCATCAGCCATCAGATACTTCGGTTCGTAAGAGTTTCCATACTCATAAAGCGGATTTAGGAAGATAACACCCTTCAAATCCTCAAAGATTTCATTCTCCGATTTACCGGAAAGCTCCATCATATAGTCCATATCAATCGTGGCTTTTTCTCCAAGCGATACCGCCAACGCTTCGCTTGCCGTATCAACAGAAGTAACCGGAGTATGCGGCTTAATTGTCCTTTTAGAAAACATATCAGCCTTACGTTCCAGTTCTCCGTCCTCTCCGATTATCTCCAATGCGGAAAGCAGAGAGAATGAACTGTCCTGCGAAAAAGCAGAAGTATTTGCACGGCTGTTAATGAGTCCGTACTTACCTGAAAAGGTATCATAAAGTCTGTTTAATCTCTCCTGCTCCGCTTTGATTTCGCTGTCAGGGTAATCTTCTGTCTGCAATTCAATCAGCGTTCTGACGGAATTTCTAATAGCAATCATACCCTTAATTCGGTTCTCTGCGGTTGCCGATACCTCCACCGGAGTCATACGGGAATTTTCACGATAGTAGATTTTACCGTCCACCACCGTATAGGAAAAGTTTCTCACTGTCGGGTCTGCCGGAATAGAATTATCTTCCTCCTCCAGTTCTTCCTCGGCTTCATATTCCGTGATTTCCCCGTGAATATTTGCGACTGCTTCATCAAGCTGTGCTGCAAGGTCTGCATTTTCATACGGTACACAAGTTGCTTCCATACCGAAACGCCCCGATACCATTTTCATTTCTCCAAGTATCATTTCGGGGTGCTGCACAAAATAAGAGTTCATCTTAATTCCGTTCTCATCGGTATCAAGATGAACCCAATCCGGCTCAATATCTATCAGTCTGTCACGCTTTTGCAGGATAAGAATATCCGAAACGACTTCCGTTCCTGCATTACCCTTAAAGGTATTATTCGGCAATCGAATTGCTCCAAGAAGCTCTGCTCTCTGTGCAATATACTTTCGTACTGCTAAAGTTTCCTTATCCATTGTGCCTTTGCTCGTTACAAGAGCCATCACACCGCCGGGTCTTAACTTATCAAGGGACTTTGCAAAAAAGTAATCGTGTATCAGGAACTTATACTTGTCATATCTTTTATCCGATACCTTAAAATCTCCAAAAGGCACATTACCAACCACTCCATCAAAAAAGCTGTCCGGCAAATTGGTTTCTTCAAATCCTTGTGCCGCAATGGTTGTTTTCTGATAAAGCTGCTGTGCAATCCCTGCGGAAATCGTATCAAGTTCCACACCGTAAATCTTACTGTCCTGCATTGTGTCCGGCAGCATACCGATGAAATTACCGATACCGCAGGACGGTTCTAACAAGTTGCCCTCCTTAAATCCCATCTGCTCCATTGCCTTATAAATAGCTGTGATTACTTCGGGCGGCGTGTAGAACGCAGTCAATGTGCTTTCTCTTGCTGAAGCATATTCCTCCGGTGTTAATACCGAAGAAAGTTCCAGATATTCCGTTGCCCACGCTGAATTATTTTCATCAAAGGCTTCTGAAAGTCCACCCCAACCGACATACTTTGATAAAACAATCTGTTCTTCAGGCGTGGCAAATCTGTTTTCTTCCTGACATTTTTTGAGAAGCTGTATCGCCATAATATTTCTGCGGAAGCGTTCCTTTTTACCAACCGTTTCAACCTCATTTTCTCTGAGATTAAAGGTATGACGGTCTGCCATAGGCACATCAGGGTGCAGGTCAAAGCCTTTGACCTTTTTCTTCTGCTCCCAAGCGGGAACTACCGGCTCAGGCTCTTTATCATAACCGTTTCCTATGCGATATCCCTGATGATACATCTCATCATAGCTGTCAAAACCAGACTGCGAAGCTACTATCTCTCGATAATCTTCAATCGGCATACTGCCCATATTGGTCTGAACTTCTTCCGTTTCATTTCTTTCTTCGGCAGGTTCTTCCTTTACAATCAAATGCTCATTCATCGGATTCTCTCGCACTTTTCTGTCAAACTCTGTGCGTGAAAATTCCTTATTGAACAGTGGCATATCATAGTCATAGAGCATTACTCTCTCATCATCAACAGATAAGATTTCGTACTCAGAAGCACCGATATACACCTTATCGCCAAGATGATATTCATACTGCACATCTTGTAGCTGTTCTGCTTCTTCAGGTTCTTTTTCGGCTGGTTCAACCTCCTGCTCCGGTGGTGCATTAGAGAGTATCTCACGATTTCTTTTCATTTCCTCGATTTTGGCTCTGCGTTCCTCTTGACTTTCAAGCCACTGAGGATAACGTTCTTTTTCCTTTGGATTTAAGTATCTGTCCATTCGGATAAGTTCCCCGATACGCTTCTCCACCTGCGACCACGAAAGTGTGATATGTGGATTTTCTTTACCGATGCCTTTCGTAATCGTAATACCTTTTCCATCGTGGCTCTCATCAATGCCTGCCCCGATTATGACGGGATAAGAACCGCCCCAACCGTATTCATTTTTCAAGAAGTCGGCATTTTCTTTTGCAGAAAGGCTTTTTTCAAACTGTTCATAGATACGCATTTTTCCCTCAGAAAATCCGCTTCCATTCGCAAGAACAGCGTCGATAATCTCCTGAGAAAAAACAAAGGCAGAGGTTTTCTTTTCCTCTGCCCGACCGTCTAATATGAATGTCATCTGACCGTCCATTGACGGTAATGGTTTTATGCTGTCACTTAATTCTCCCAGTAATCGCATAGCTTCAAAATGTCGGGCAATAACAGCCCAATCATAAAAGCTCTGTGCGGTTCTGCTGTCGTATTTGCCCTCCCATAAATGCAGAACGTTTTCAAAGGTCTTGTACCCTACTGTCCTTCCATCCTCTAAAGTAAGTTCGGTATAATCATTATTGAAAATACTCTTTATATACTCTGTGCGGTCTTTGTTATCAGGATTATGTTCATAATAATCTTTGATTTCTTCCAAACTTGCCGACAAATGTGGTGTCGTTCTGAGAATTTCATTGATTACTTCATCACGTCCAAAGAACGGAAGGCTTTTATCCTCGTGCGTTCTGTCATAATACTCTAAGCGAATATCACTTCCGCTTTCACGATTTCCTGTGCCGAGCTGCGAAGGGAGTTCATCAGACGAACCCATTTCATCATATCCTCCGCTTTCATCTGTTCGGTCACTCCCTCTTTCTGTGCCATCTGCCTCAGGATTGTTTCCTCCATCTTGCTGGCTCTCTGTTCCACTTCCGCCAAGTGCTGTGTCAGTTCGCCCCTCGTCAGGAGATTGTAGTAAAGGACTCTGTGATGTTCCTTCAGAAACTCTCTCCTCATCTGAGCGTATCTGCCCAACGTCACTTCCGGCTGCTGTGGAAGTTTCAGATTCGGAAGGCTGTAATCGCCCACCATCGTGTAGGTCAGTTCGTTCATTGTCCAAACTCCTTTCGTCGTTATTTTCAACCTTATTGTATTCATTTCTGTCCTGACCGACAATTATGCGATTTTGACGGTTGAGTGCAGTAATTGTTTTAGATATTTCCGTCAATCCCATTTCTGCAATATCACTGGTAGCAAATCCAAGTGCATTGAGTGTTTCCTGCGTATTGAAGTTAGTAACATCTCTGAAATCATCAAGTTCAAAATAACCGTCCGTATCAACACCAAGCCTTGACATCATCATATATGCCACACTATTTGTCACGACATTTTTATAAATGAAAGCCACAATATCCTCTTCCACTTCCTCAAAGGAACTGCCCTCGGTTGCATAGTAAAGGTCTTGCAGATAATCAGGGATATTATCCTCTGCCGCATTTCTTGCTGCTCCCATAATTGCTTCGGCAAGACTGCTCTTATTCTCAATCTCTCCGAAAGTGCTTTCCAATGTTTCAATCACATCAGCTTCGTATTCCTGACGCATATCCCAAATCGGGACTGTTCTTGAATATCTGCTTTCGTGAGTATCTGAAATATCAAAGTAATGTGTCAGTCTTTGCCGTGAACGGTTCTCATCAGCAAAAACAGCAATACCTCTAGCACCTCGGTTGACCCATCTGCCAAAAATTTTGTTCCACTGCTCTATCTCAAGAACCGCTGTTGCATCGGGTCGCTGTGCATATACAAGAAGCTGTTCGTCATAGCGTAACTTATAATTTCGGCAAGCCGAAGCTAAGAATGCCTGCCAGTTCTGAGGATTTGACACAACCGTTTTGCAGGTGCGGTTGTAAAGCTCAGAAATAAGGTCATATTTTCGTGCCATTACTTTTGCACCTCCTTATCGCTGTTTTTCTCTGTTTCTGGTCTTGTTTTTTGACGGTTCGGATTGATTGACAGGTTCAACTTTGCTTCCACTAAGCTCCATTTTTTCAGCAAACTCGCATATATGATAGCAGCAATTTCCGACGTACAAATGGTAGTCATCAATATACTTGCACACTCTGTCTGCTGTGTGTCCATCACGAAAAGTAATCCTGATTTTCCCTCCATCGGGAATATAGAATTTCAAATTGTAATGACTGTCTATAAATCGAATTTGCTTTTCCTGCGGCTCTGCTCTATTCTCCTGTTGCTTCATTTTCCTTACCTCTCATTTTTGTTGCTTCATCAGAACCGCCGCCCAAATACGAAAAGAGTTTACCGGACTTTGTATTCTTCTGAAGCTCCATAATCACACCCATATCAGGAATCGTGATATTCGGGATTTTCAGGATTGCTTCCATATCAAGCTGCTGCAACTTTTTCTCCGTATCACAACCGGAGTCAAAGAGTTTATTCAGCACCTTGACCTTATTCTGAAAAGTTGCTTTGTCTTTCACGAAAATACCTCCTTAGCTAATGTTGATTACAATAGAAATACTGCCGCTCTGTTCTTCTTTCTGCGGATTACGTGAATACTCAGGAAAAAGGGACTGTACTCTCTGCCTTGCCCTGCGTATGGTTTCAAAACAAGGAAGTCCGTATGCTCGGTAATTAAATACAATATCCTCAAGCGGAAGATTTCCGGCAGGTATATATCCGTACCGATTGTAATAATGCAGAATGAGAAGCATATCATCATACCTCGACATCGGGCATTCCTTTAAGATTTCAAGCACTCGGCTCTCCACCGTTTTCTGTTGTTTCATAATGTTCCTCCAAAAATTAAAGGGACAGAGTTTTTTACGCTCTGCCCCGACTGGTTAATGTTCGCTTGTTACTTACTTCTTACGGTTTTTAACCTGAAGAAAGATAAAGCCGCCGACAATAACGACGACTAATGCGATAGCGATAATTGTCTTTGCTTCCATTACTCGTTACCCTCCTTTTTCTTCTTTTTGTGTGCAACAACAGAAGTTACGGCGATACCGACAGCAGAAAGTCCGGCAAGGACATACCAAAGTTTCATATTGGTATCATCTCCTGTTTTCGGAGTATCCCTCAACTCATTGTGCATTTTTACAACGGCTGTTTCATCAAGTTTGATAGTAACATTCTGGTCGGCAGGTGTGATATATGCGGCAGAGGCATTGTTTGCCACTTCGGATACGGTATATTCGCCAATACGAAGTCCCTCAATCACGATTTCGCCATTCTTATCTGTTTCAAATGTCATATCATAACCGTTTGCTCCGGTTACTCTGAACGCAAAACCCTTGACCTTACCGTCTGAAGATGTCTTGACGATTTTCAGTGTTCCACGCATAGCTTCATTGATAAATCCAACACCAGCCTTATTCTCAACGGAATAAGTTGTTTCGTCTTTCTCAATGAAAACAGAGTATTCTCCCTTATCAAGCAGGAAGCCCTCCGGTGCTTTTGTTTCACGGACAATATATTTTCCGTAAAGCAGCTCTTTCATCTCATAAATTCCGGTTTCGGTTTCTTCAAGATTTCCGATAAGTTCATCGCCATCATCAATCTTTCCGTTCTCATTGGTGTCCTTATATACCTCAAAGGTTGCACCCGTAAGTTTGTTATCCGGATATTCAGCGTCCACCTTCGTGAGTCTGATATTGCCGTGAACATACTCATTGACAATCTCAATTTCAACTACCTGCTCGGCTTTGCTGATATTGACCTCATACGCTTTTTCATCAAGAACAAATCCCTTTGGCTGCTCGATTTCTCTTACAATCCATTTGCCATAAGGAACTTTTGCAAAAGAGAAACTACCGTCTTTTGCAGAGGTAGTCGTCATAAGTGCAGTATCCTTTGTAAATTCTGTTTCTTCGGCTTTAAAGATACCGATAACAGCACCCTCAAGTGCTTCTCCATTCTCGTCAATCTTCTTACCTGATACAGAACCATAGATAAGTTCATTCTTGATTTCTTTTCCGTCATTTACTTTGATTTCAACCGTTGCGATATCCTGACCTGCGTATTCAAATACAACCGGATACTTCGTATCAGAGAGAATATAATGCTCATCGGTTGCAATCTCTTTGACATAGTATTTGCCAAACGGAAGGTCTGACTTCATAACAGCAGTTCCATTTTCATTTACGCTGACAATCTCAATCAGTCCATCAGCCGGAATAACTGTACCGCTTGCAGATACAATATCTTCTGCGGCATAAAGACCAAAGCTGATGTTTTTGATTTCTCCGTTGTCGCCAATACCAAATGTCTCGTCCTTTTCAATGGCTTTTGCAAGGCTTACCTGCACTTTCTGTCTTTCGTTATAGAACGATGTGGAAGTTTCGGTAACAGAGATATTCTGACCTGCGTAAGTAAGCTCAACCGTATGTGTTTCGCCACTCACTACCATTCCGTAAGGTGCAGTAATTTCCTTGACCTCGTATTTTCCGAGATAAAGTTCTTTGCTCTTCACAAATCCATCGGAGCTTGTTGTGATAGTATCTACCACTTCGCCCTTTGAATAGCGGAGTGTACCGTCCGGTGTACTAATATCTTCCGCAGCACGGACTTCATAAACTGCACCCTCAAGTCCTGCCACTTCATAAACAGGCTGATAGATAACATCACTGTCCTCAGAACCACTTACATTGACCCCGCTAAATACTTCTCCGGTCTTTTCAACCGTGATAGTACCTTTCTGTGCCATATTCGGCTTATTGACTTTCACAACAGTTACGCCGCCTTCCTCTGTGGAATTTTCTTCGGTAATATCAAAATATACCGGAGTATCATCAAGTACATATCCGTATGGAGCTTGTACCTCTACGATAGAATATCCCTTGCCGTAATCCAGTTTCTCAGGTGTGACAAGAGAACCATTTGCGTCGGTATAGAACACATCAATCGTGGTCGGTGTCGGATAAGTAAAGGTCATTTTGACCTGATTGCCCTGTGGGTCGTAAATCTTAAATCCTGCTCCTGCATACGGAATACTCTTTCCGCTTTCTGCGTCCACCTTGACTACATTGACAAAGCTCTCAAAGTTACGGTTATTGATAAGATAACGGTAGGTCTGTGCGTTCTGTGAAATGAACACATCAAAATCATCCATCATCTCTCTGCCTTCCCAACCGGAAGTCTGGTGTACGGTATAAATACCATACGGCATATCTTTTGTCTGACCGAAGCCATTTTCATCGCAAACGATAGTATCTCTCTCGTCTTTATTGGCTGCGTCATAGCTTCCGGCAGATTTCAAATAAATCTCAAAGGAAGCACCCTTTTCAGGAGTTTCAATCTTTGTTTCTCCATCATCAGTGTGTTTAATGATAGCCACGTTACCTTTGATTACCTGCTCGGTCACATCATTGGAAGTAAGGTTGTGTTCCACCTCATAAAGTTTCGGGTCTGCACCTACTTCATGGATAGTCTTATCAAGCAAATATCCCTCTGACGGTGTAATTTCTCGGATTGTCCAGTCGGTATCACAAACATATTCTTTGGTAGTGAACTGACCGTTTTCATCAGTAACATACTTGTCTACAAGCGTTTCGCCCTTATAGATACCATAAACTGCTCCCGAAAGTTTGGCATTGCCCTGTGCTTCGCCTTTCTCAGCGTCGCTCTTTGTTACTGTTACAGTAAATTTCTTCAAAATGTTATTGAAGTTTCTTGTGGTTACTTCTTTCCACTTCACTGGTGCAGTCTGATTTTTTGGCACAACATAACGGATAGCTGTGTCCACTTCCTCAAGAGTATATGGTTCAGAACCACTGATAAGCACATCTTTGAAAGTTGCCACACCGTTTTTGTCTGTAACTGCATACTGGTCAACAGCATCACCGGAAAGAGAAGTACCGAAAAGATGGAACTTCACACCTTCAACAAGGTTATCTTCTGAGGACTTCACTACCTGAAGGTCGCCACGCTTCAGTTTGTTATTGAAATTGACCTTTGCAACCTGTCCTGCTACAACGGTAACTCTATGTGTTTCCTGCGGCTCGTACTTATCGTATGCCTGCTCGGTTACGGTATAGATACCCGGCATAAGATTATCCATCTGGAACTTACCGCCATTAGCTGTTGTAACTGTCTGATTGATACCGTTTCCGGTAATCGTGAAGTTGATACCGTCAACCTTGCCGTCCTCACTGGTCTTTACAATCTGACAAGAACCATAGCTGACTTTCATCTTCACATAACCGTTGATACTGTCGCTTACTTCCTGAGCATAGCTGACAACATCCTGCACACTGGAGTTCTGACCGTGTTTGCCCTCTGACCATACAACCACACCTCTGCGGACTGCATTTTTCTTGGTTGCGGTAATGGTAAATTCCTTACTCGGTGCTGTATCCATAGAAACCGTAAGTTTGTTACCATTCACTGAAAAGCTCACTCCACTGATGCTTGCCTTGAAATTATATTTGGACAGCACATTATTGGAATCTGTCAGAGTAGTTGTGTACTTGCTTCCGTTCCACTCAAGTTCTATTGTCTTTGCCGAACCGGATGATTTATTACAAAAGCTCGGTATGGTCGCATGGTTCTGTACACTCTGCACCATACTGTTGTAATAACTGAAAATCTTATTGCGGAGCGGATGCTTTGCATTGATGACATCTTTCACATTGCTGCAACCACTGGCTGCTACATGATTGAAGTTTGCATCACGCTCTCCGATAACAGTTTCCCAGATAAGAAGCTGTGTGGCATAAGCCTGTGCAATGCTGTTTGCTGCCGCTTCATTCTGTGACCTCCAAGATGTCGAGATTGTCCCACGATAGCCATACTGTAAAATACGACCAACGAAAAGACGGATTTCATCTCCGGAAATAACCCCATTGGCTGCAAGGTTATTAAAATAATTTTCGTCATACTTATTCATTGTCTGACCGACCTTGAGCGAAATTCCCGGCTCAATACAATAAGCAACATTGCCTGAGTATGAGCCAATAGCCTTAAGATTGGTAAAATTGGAACGTCCGGTATGCCAACCATTTTTCAAGGTCAAATTGCTGTGTCCCCATACCCCATCGTAATTAGCATCGCCATCACGAGGGAAATCGACCATATAAACATCGGCTTTTTCTCCCGAAGCAGCATATGCTGTTGTCGAGCCAATGCCTGCAAAAGTGGTCACACACATAAGGGTCGCCAAGAAAAGCGACGTGACTCTTTTGAATTTTGACTTTATCATTGCGTTTCCTCCTGTAAAAATTGAAAAACACACCGTATCGCTACGATGTGCCTTTGTGGATTTTCTCTTACGACAAGATTTACCTGCCGAAAAACAAATGCGGATTTTTCGTTAATTTTTCATTTTACCATACACCTCCAGTCCGTTCATACTGTGCGATTGCCCCTTAGAGATAGACATATACTTTGAGATAGTTATATTCAAGTGAGATAATATATATCATTTTCGGTAGGTAGAAGTATAACTAAGGGGTTAGAGTGTGAGAAAGGGGAACTGTAACTCAGGCTATCTGCTGTCACGTTCTGCACGATTACGCAAAAACTTGTTGTAATGCTCCAATGCTTTGCAGACAAAATCCTCCGTCTGACTGACGGGAATGTTTTTCGGGATAAGCTGTCTTACTCTGTCGCCCCTCAACACGATTTTTTCCTTTTGGTTCGGCTTTTCCTCAGACATAACAGCGTGGATTGCTTCGGTTGTAAGGTTGCCCTCGTTGAATAACTTTCGCATACGGATTGTCTGGTCGTGTGACGGGGTTGCGTCATTTAGGTCGATTTCGTCAACCACATCACGCTGGCAATCTTCATCAAGATAAGAAAGTTCCACGGCAGGACGCATTTTAATACGCCCCTCATCAACAAATTCAAGCAATTCAGGAACAAGGTTTGTCAGACGAACATATCGGTAAATTTGATTTTTGCTTTCGCCCGTCTTATCAGCAAGTTCATCGCTTGACTTTGCAAACTCTAAATTGTTCCCCACTGGGGAATTATTTTTTGCTGGTCTGCCTGCTTGTCTTTTCATTGCTTCCAAACGCATTTTATAGGCAAAGGCTTTTTCACTTGGCAATA
>OBJF01002721.1_pt1 | contig 12353 bp, 9 predicted proteins | sample 1519091 | NCBI WGS metagenome assembly OBJF01 (sample SAMEA2452124, study PRJEB22498) | human gut metagenome | biome: human feces; feature: human gut; material: feces | place: Australia | collected 2012
GCGATGAGTAGTCACCTTTCTTGAGTCATCTGATATATAACCAGCCATGTCTTTTAAATTTTAAATTAAAAATTAAATAGGGCGTTAACGCCATCAAAAATTGGGGCAAAGTTATAACATTTCTTTCATAAGTGAGAAAGAAAAAGAAAAAATCCTTTCAAACACCTCCCCAAGTTAATGAGAAGGCGGCCAAAAGGACAAATCAAGAAGATAACAAGAAAAAACTAACGATGCAAAGCCAATAAGTGTTCAAAGGTCATTTCCGAAAAGTCATCTATTATATAATGTGCTTTTCCGGTGATGGCCTCTCTTGTATTGGTAGTGGCAAGACCGATAACGGTGGCACCGGAAGTCATTCCGGCTTGCAGACCGTGGAAGGAGTCTTCGAACACGTAAGAGTTTTCGGGAGTAGCACCGAATATTTCCATACCGAGAAGGAAACAGTCGGGAGCGGGTTTGGAACGGGCAAACATTTCTCCGGTCAGGATGCGGTCTACCATTCCTTTAAATTCGGGATGGGCGTTATAGACGTTTTGCATCTTCTCTTCGTTGGAGCTGGTTACAACGGCTATCTTTGCTCCGTGTTTACGGAGATCGGCAATAAAGGCTTCTACGCCGGGGATGTATTCGTAGGACATGCTTTTCTCATAAATATTGAGTCCGGCTGTAATCTCTTGCTGAGCTTCGGGCAGGTCCGAGAAATATTTCTCGTAAATCTGGGTCAGCGTCTGTCCCTTGATGCGACGGCCGAAATCTTCTTCATTCAGATATTTACGCCCTTGTTCATCCCAGAAAACAGTGTACTGTGTTTCCGTATCCATGATGACACCATCAAAATCGAACAGTGCCGCAATTGTCTTTGTTGTATCCATACGTAATCTTTCTTTTTACCTAAAACGTTAAACCTTGTGTATTGAATTGTGCAAAGTTCCGAATAATCATCGAATCAGGCAAATAATTCGTACCTTTGCCCCACTTAAAAAAACGTAACATTCGTTTTCATCCAACAATCCATACGAGCGCATGAGCAAAAACGATCCGCACATATTAGGAAAAGAAAGCATCGGTAAACTACTGTTGCAATACTCCATTCCGGCTATCATCGGGATGACAATCACGTCTATCTATAATATCATCGACAGCATCTTCATCGGTCACGGTGTGGGTGCGATGGCTATTGCCGGACTGGCGGTGAGCTTTCCTCTGATGAATCTGGTCGTTGCTTTCTGTACTCTCGTTTCGGCGGGTGGTTCTACCATTGCTTCTATTCGTCTGGGACAGAAAGACATGAAAGGGGCTATGGAGATTTTGTCACATACACTGATGCTCTGTATCACAAATTCTTTCTTTTTCGGCATCCTGTCTTTTATCTTTCTTGATGATATACTGACTTTCTTTGGTGCCAGTCCCGATACACTGCCTTATGCACGGAGTTTTATGCAGGTGATTTTATTGGGAACTCCCATCACATACACGATGATCGGTCTGAATAATGTGATGCGTGCCACCGGATATCCAAAGAAAGCGATGCTTACTTCTATGGTGACGGTAGTAGCGAATATCATCCTCGCTCCTATCTTTATCTTCCACTTTGAATGGGGAATGCGGGGAGCGGCTACGGCAACGGTTATCTCACAGTTGATCGGAATGGTATGGGTGGTGAGTCACTTCTGCAAGAAAGACAGTACGGTGCATTTTGAGGGAAAGGTCTGGAAAATGAAAGGAAGAATTGTTGAGAGTATTTTCGCTATCGGCATGTCTCCTTTTCTGATGAATGTCTGTGCTTGTGCCATCGTTATCGTGATTAATAATAGTTTGCAGGAACACGGAGGCGACATGGCTATCGGTGCTTACGGAATCATCAACCGGTTGCTGACGCTTTATGTCATGATCGTACTGGGACTGACGATGGGCATGCAGCCGATTGTAGGCTACAACTTCGGAGCACAGAAGATAGACCGGGTGAAACAGACGCTAAAGCTGGGAATTATTTCCGGTGTAGTGATTACAAGCAGCGGTTTTCTGATTTGCGAGTTTTTCCCTCATGCAGTATCGGCAGTCTTCACAGATAGTGATGAGTTAATCGGACTTGCGGTGGACGGTCTTCGGTTGACTGTACTTATGTTCCCGTTTGTAGGAGCACAGATTGTAATCGGTAACTTCTTCCAAAGTATAGGCAAAGTAAAAATAAGTATTTTCCTTTCGTTGACGCGGCAGTTGCTTTATTTGTTGCCTTGCCTGTTGTTATTCCCACATTGGTGGGGACTGAAGGGAATATGGATCAGTCTGCCGGTATCGGACTCTTTGGCATTTATTACGGCAGTTATCAGTCTGATGATTTATATAAAGAAAGTATCGAAAGAACATCCGATAGCGGATAAAGTGGCGGAATAAAGCAAAAAGAACGCTATGCCAAAAGAGATATTATTCAGGCACGGATTACACGGATTAACACGACTTCTGCAATGAATGCATCTCTTAAAAACCGTGTTAATCCGTGTAATCCGTGCCTATAAAGATAATAATATTCTTATTCGCTCTTTATACTTTTCACCGGATTCTCATTGGCGATGTGCCATGCTTTCAACACAACGCAAACTACAATCAGCAATAAGACAAACGTTGCCGTACCCACAAACAATAACGGGTTCATATAAATCTGTTCGGCAAACTGGTCAAGCCATGCCTTTCCGACGAAATAGGAAACAATGGTACCAATCAATATGGAGGAAGCGGAGACATACAGAATCTCGCGTATCAGCAGACGCAAAATATGAGAGGCTTCGGCTCCATTCACTTTCCGGATAGCTATTTCTTTGCTTCGACGTTGCGTTTCATCATTCACATATCCGATCAATCCCATTATTACAATCAGCAGAATAAAGCTTGAAGTGATCCAGACTGAATTACGGAAACGATATACACTCTTGTATATATCCTTTATCATACCGTCTACAGAACTGAAATGCAAGGCTACATTCGGAAATGTCTTATCGGCAAACTCGTTCAGACGTTTCAGATTCTCATCATACGGCTCTTTCAGACGGACATCAAATACATGATTAGCATTCTCCGATCCTATCAAGACAATAGGTGCCTGAGTTGAAAAGAAGCTATAGTTGCGGACATCCCGGAAGACACCGACAATCGTACCCTGTATAGCATTCAGTTTTTTTCCTACCGCCCCATCTGTCCATTTCATCAGACGTACCAACTCTTCATTCACCAATAAATCGTCCTGTTTCTTAAGAGTGCTGCCTTCGATAATCTTTATTCCCATCACTTCGGGATAGTTATAACTGCAATAATTAAAGTTAAGTGTAGCGATTCTTTTGCCGTCATTACTCATCAGTCCGCGTGTCCAGTACTGTCCGATTACTCCGCTTGTGGCAACAGCCACTCCCTCTACCATAGGCTGGCGACGCAGTTCATCGGTGACATGCTCTACCGTTTCTTTCGGCAACCAGGTTCCTGCCTGAACCAGTCCCGGAACGTTTATTCCCATATCGCGGCTCATCAGATGGTTGTATTGCAGGAGCGTTACCAGCAACAGCCCCAAAACAAATGAGACACCTGTGAACTGTATAAACAATAACGAACGTTTCCAACCCGTTTTACCATCAGAGTAACGACGGAACACCTGCGTGACTGGTATACGCGAAAACAGCCGTCCCGGTATGCCACCTGCCAAAAGGAAAAGTATCACAATCGTAAGCAAAGGCACCCATAGTGTCTCCCACGCAAAAAGTGAGGATAGACGGACAGAAAGCAAATCTTCGATTATTTCATGTGCGTTGACTATCAGCAGAAGACTAAGAAGTACGGAAAAGATAACAAGGATTCCTGTTTCTGCCAAAAACATGCCGAAGATATTTCCGGAACTGGCACCACTGCATTTATGTACTCCTACTCCTTTGGCACGACGGCTTAGGGTGGCAATAGATATCAGCATATAATTCATGATGGCCACAAAGAAGATAGCGAATCCCAGAAAGCCATATATGATCAAACGCTTCTGCACATCGGAAGATATCAAATGATACTTCACCAATGGGATGACACTGAAATTCATTTTCCAGTCATCATACTGGGCAGGAGTGTATTTTTCGATTACCCGTTGGATGTTGTCATTCACCTTGTCAATATCCGCAGCATTACGCAGGCGAAGAAACGTGTAAAAGACATCATTTCCCTTCCAGCCATATCCTCCCTGATATCCTCCATCCCGATGGATGGAGACAACAAAGTCGTGAGTGAGCACCGTATTCTCCGGCATATCCTTGTATACACCACGAATAGTAAAATCATTTTGCCTGTCTGCTTTAAGAATTTTACCGATAGGGTCCGCATCTCCAAACGTTTCACGGGCAAAATGCTCTGACACAAACACACTTCCCGGCATGATCATATCTTTCGGGTTCCCTTTTAAGACAGGGATACCAAAAGTCTGGAAGAAACAAGTATCAGCGTATATATAGTTAACGTCCGATAATAATTTGTCTTCGTAATATATACTCATCCCTTGTCCGGTGAGGACACAACTGGCAAACTCTATTTCTTCGGGCATATCCTGCGCCAAAGTAGATGCAACCACATCAAAAAGTGTGTAATCATAATTGTTGCCGTCGTCTCCCATTGTCTCCCCCGTGCTAAGGTTAGTGGTCAGGCAACGTGCAATAGCCAGTCGTTCCGGTTCCGGATAGCAACGTTCATAACTCAATTCAAACGCAATCTGCGAAAAGAGCAAAATACCAATAGTAAGTCCCAGCGAAAGAGAAATTACCCTGATGATATTTGTGCCGCGTTCGCGCAGTAAGGTTCGGATGCTATAATAGATTTGTCTCATTGTCGTTCCGGTTTATGCCGTTACACTTGCCACTACACTACCGTCAAACAGATGTACGGTACGATGTGCGAAACTCGCATCGTGCTGTGAGTGCGTTACCATGATAATGGTGGTTCCCTCCTTGTTCAGTTCTGTCAGCAGGTTCATTACTTCCGCGCCATTCTTGGAGTCCAGATTACCGGTAGGCTCATCGGCAAGGATAAGCTTTGGATTAGTCACTACCGCACGGGCAATTGCCACACGTTGTTGCTGACCGCCGGAAAGTTGTTGCGGGAAGTGTTTGGCACGGTGGCTGATATTCATCCTTTTCAAGATGTCTTCTACCATGCGGCGGCGTTCGGAAGATTTGATACCAAGATAGGTCAGCGGAAGTTCTACATTCTCAAAGACATTCAGTTCGTCTATCAGGTTAAAACTCTGAAATACAAAGCCCAGTTTGCCTTTGCGGACGCCGGTACGTTCCTTTTCTTTCAGTCCGGCAACTTCTTCTCCCAATAATCGGTAAGAACCTTCGGTTGGGTTATCCAATAAACCAAGAATATTCAGTAAGGTGGACTTGCCACAGCCCGAAGGTCCCATAATGGCAACAAACTCTCCTTCCTTTACTTCAAGGTTCACGTGATTTAATGCGACTGTCTCTACTTCGGTAGTACGGAATACTTTACTAATGTTTTCAATCTGTATCATCTTGTTCATTTATTATGTTGTTATACTTTTTATTTCTTCTTTATTCGCTCTTTATACTATTGACCGGGTTTTCATTGGCAATCTTCCATGATTTCCAAAGTACACATGCTACAATGACTGCCAGATTTGCAATTGCTATCAGAAGATAGGCAGCCCAACTGAGCGGAACATGTTCGGCAAACAAATCCATCCACATACCATTGACGTACCATGCTGCTACCACTCCGATTAAAACTGCAACAACGGCTACATAAAGCACATCTTTCACCAGCAGTTCCAAGATTCCGGTTGCTTCAGAACCATTCACCTTGTGTATGGCTATCTCCTTGGAACGACGGCGGACCTCATCCGTAGTGTAGCCTATCAATCCCATCAACATCACAAAAAACATTGTTATTGCCGCCAGCATCGTAGCATTACTGAAAACACGAACAGAGTTATAATTCTCTTTGATCATCTGTTGCATCGACCGAAATTCGATAGTCTTATCAGGAAATGCACTCTCCATCTCCTTATTCAGTTTGAGAAGATTCTCGGCAAAAGGTTCTTTCAACCGGACATGGATACAATCACCAAACCTCTTGGTGTGCATAAGCAGCAACGGTTGTTGCGGGCTGGTAAAACTTCCGATGCGATAATCTTTCATCACGCCCACTACCTTACATACGTATCCCGAATTATAAACTGTACGATTCAGTATATTGTTTCCCCAATGCATCCACTCGGCAAAAGTCTCATTGACGACTGTCTCATCGTCACCACGGGGCATACGTCCCTCCTTCAGAACCATCCCCATCATCTTCGGATAATCATCCGGAACACTGCAGTAACGGGATGAAAATAGTGACTGTCCGCTTTCATCATTAATAATCGTTCCACTATATCCGTAGACAGGATGATAAGTGGCACTGGACACGGATTCCACATAAGGCATATTCCGGAAAACATTCAAGGCATAATTTCCTTTTTCTTCCTCACCGAAGCTGGCATTGGCCACCACTACACGCTTTGGATTATAACCCAAATCTTTATTCAAGATATAATAATATTGCATCATCACCACATACATCAGTCCGCAAATAAATGCTACACCGGCAAACTGGATAAACAGCAACGGTCGTTTCCAGCCCTTTTTACCTTCCGTGTATCGGCGGAATACCTGAGTAACGGGTATCCTTGCAAACAGTCGTCCCGGCAATACCCCACCCACAACGAAAAGTACAGCCACCGTTAATAAAGGTACCCAAATACGATCCAAGCTGAACAAAGCGCTTAACTTGACAGCTGCCGTATCTTCAAAGAAATCCTGAAAATTCAATAAGATCAATCCCATCAGGATCAGGGCAAACAGAATGATAATCGCTGTTTCCCAAAGAAACATACTCAATATGGTCATGTTTCCTGCCCCATTGCATTTATGCACACCGACCGCTTTCGCCCGATAGGAAAGTGATGAAACAGAAATCAACACATAATTCAATGAAGCGATGAAAAGAATAGTAATACCCAGAATAGTCATGATGTTCCGCATCCGCCTTACATCTTTATTGTCACGGTATACATCACGGATGGGCTTTACAAAAGCGGTATATCCAACCACTTTTTGATCTTCCGCAGGACGATACTTCTGTATCATTGCGTCTATCCGGGCATTCACTACCGACTTATCGGCTCCGGGACGAAAACGGATGAACGCCAGCCAGCTGTCGCCGCCTCTCCATGAGTAATTTCCCCATTTACGGCTCCATATCGACGGCAGAGAAATCACCGCTTCAGGCCTTACCGTCGCATTCTCCGGTATATCAGCATAGGTGCCTTTTACCGTAAGTTCTATCTCTTTACTGTATGAGATAACCTTGCCTATCGGATTCTCTGTGTCGAACATCTTTCGTGCCAAACGGTCACTCAGGTAAACTACATCTTTTTGGGCTAAATCTTTCACCGGAGTTCCGCTTAAGACCTCGATTCCCATCGTCTGGAAAAAGAGGGAATCTGCCGCCAGCTTTCTGACTTCAAAACGGACACTACCATGATAGAGAGGATCATTCACCCAAAGGCAGTAACTGGTAGCCGCCTCCACTTCTTTGGGAAAGTTTTCAAGAATTGCACCCGCTACCGGTCCGCAATTTTGATCTTGCGGTTCGAGTTGTTCGCCATTCATCGTAAAGATGGAAAAGACTTGATATAAGTTTTCATAATCCTTAAAGCATTTATCAAAGCTCTGCTCAAAAGCCACGCGAGCAAATAATAAAATACTCATTGTCAGCCCAAGCCCTAAAGAAATGACCTTGACAACATTGGAACTACGCCCCCGCAGCAAAGTTCGAATGACATAATAGATTTGTCTCATGATTATATAATATATTCCTGTTTTTTTATGATGCAGTGCAGATAACGTGCCACAATAGTGAGAATACTCATTCTCAATCATTTATAGTTATCTGTCCTATCATCTACTGTCTAATAATTAGACACATGCGTCTAATTATTAGACAAAGACAATCGTATTTCCTTTCTCAGTGGAAAGTATGCATTAATGCCTATTTATTGTTCCATTTTTCTTATTTCGCCCAAGCAATCGCCCATATCTCAACTGAAAACTCTATCTTCGCATCAAGTTTTCAATTAAATAAATTATTCTATTTATGGTAAACAAGAATTTATACACTCTCCTGGTCTGCCTGCTTCTGGCCGGATGCGATCTGATAGACTACCACCCCTACGATGTATCAGTGGAGAGACAGACGTAAATGCTCATAACATTGAACAAATAGAAGCTAAGTGCAAAGGAAAGACAACCATCCGTTTTATCACGATGGGCGATTCGCAGCGATGGTATGATGAGACAGAAGACTTTGTAAAAGAGGTCAATAAGAGAGATGATATCGATTTCGTCATTCACGGAGGAGATATGAGTGACTTCGGGCTGACCAAAGAGTTTCTTTGGCAGCGGGACATCATGAACGGACTGAAAGTGCCTTATGTCGTCCTTATCGGGAATCATGACTGCCTGGGTACCGGAGCAGAAACTTATCAGGCTGTTTTCGGACCTACCAACTTCTCATTCATTGCGGGCAATGTGAAATTCGTCTGCCTTAATACCAATGCGCTGGAATATGATTATTCGGAGCCTATTCCCAATTTCGGTTTTATGGAACAGGAACTGACGGACAGGGCGGATGAGTTTGAAAAAACCGTAGTCAGCATGCATGCACATCCTTTTGCAGATGTGTTCAATGATAATGTGGCGAAGCCGTTCCAGTACTACATCACCCAATATCCGGAACTACAGTTCTGCACGGCCGCCCATAATCACGGATTCGATGACAGAATCCTTTTTGATGACGATGTGCATTATATTGTCAGCGACTGCATGAAAAGTCGCAGTTATCTGGTATTTACTATAACCCCGGAAAAATACGAATATGAACTGGTTGAATACTAAATATATGATCCGCGCAGGAGTACTGACTATGCTTCTACTCTTCCCCAGCCTGCTTTCGGCTACTTGCAAGCCAGATACAATTATCAGGAACTATAAACCCGACTCGCTGAAACTGGCAATTAAGGCAGATTCTATCATAGCCTTTCATGAGGGTGATTCTGCATTCACAATAGTCAAAGCAGACACAGTACTTCCTTATATTGCCGAACCGGTTCTTCGCACCGGCTACGACAGACGTGTACATCGCTTCCGCAAAAACTGGGAACGCATCATTCCGACCCACTCTAAAATACAATATGCCGGAAATATGGGATTACTCTCCTTCGGTACCGGATGGGATTACGGAAAACGAAATCAGTGGGAAACTGACCTGTTGCTCGGATTTATCCCGAAGTATTCGTCCAAGAAGGCAAAAGTGACCATGACACTGAAACAGAACTATATGCCCTGGAGCATCAACCTGGGGAAAGGATTCTCTACCGAGCCGCTTTCCTGCGGACTATATCTGAATACCGTATTCGGCAATCAGTTCTGGGTCAGCGAACCGGAACGTTATCCGAAAGGATACTATGGTTTTTCAAGCAAGGTGCGTATCCATGTTTTCATGGGACAACGGCTGACCTATGATATTGACCCTAACCGCCGATTTCTGGCAAAGTCCGTGACTTTCTTCTACGAGATAAGTACATGCGATCTTTATCTGATCAGTGGTGTAACAAATAGCTACCTCCGTCCCCGTGATTATCTGAGTTTATCATTCGGATTAAAGTTCCAATGGCTATAAATTCAAATCCGAATTTTGAATTATGAATTACTTTTTCGTAAGTTTGTAGCGTACAAACCAATTCGGACATGAGTAAATCAGGAACCATCATCATTGTAGACGATAATAAAGGGGTGCTGACAGCGGTACAAATCCTTTTAAAAAACTACTTTTCGAAAGTCGTCACACTGTCGTCACCGGTCACACTGACCACTGCGATACGAGAGGAAACACCGGAAGTGGTACTATTAGATATGAATTTCACTTCGGGCATCAATACCGGCAATGAAGGATTGTTCTGGCTGCACGAAATAAAGAAAGTACGACGGGAGCTTCCTGTCGTACTTTTTACTGCTTATGCGGATATTGATCTCGCTATCCGGGGAATCAAAGAAGGTGCTTCGGACTTTATCGTCAAGCCCTGGAATAATCAGAAACTGGTAGAAACACTACAGGCTGCCGCCTCATCCGCACAGCAAGGACGTAAGACAGGAAACAAAAAGGAACCGGTCAACACTCCGGCACTCTATTGGGGAGAAAGCAAGTCTATGCAACAACTCCGAACACTGATCGAAAAGGTAGCCTCCACAGACGCCAATATCCTGATTACCGGTGAAAACGGAACAGGAAAAGAAATGCTTGCCCGTGAAATTCACGCTCTTTCCAACCGCAGGCAACAGGAAATGATTGCTGTGGACATGGGAGCAATCACCGAATCTTTATTTGAAAGCGAACTCTTCGGGCATGTGAAAGGCTCTTTTACCGATGCGCATACCGACCGGACAGGAAAGTTTGAGGCTGCCGATCACAGCACATTGTTTCTGGATGAAATAGGAAACCTCCCCTATCACCTGCAAGCCAAACTATTGACGGCTATCCAACGAAGAAGTATCGTGCGAGTGGGAAGTAACACTCCGATTCCTATTGACATCCGTCTGATATGCGCCACCAACCGGAATTTGCAGGAAATGGTAGACCGGGAAGAGTTTCGGGAAGACTTACTCTACCGTATCAACACCATTCATATAGAAATCCCTCCTTTGAGAGAACGGAAAGAAGATATTGTCCCTCTTGCCGAAAGATTTATCATCCGCTTCTGCAAGCAATATGATAAGGAACCGATGAAATTCAGTCCGGCAGCAAAGGAAAAGCTTACCGCGCATCCCTGGTACGGCAATATCCGCGAATTGGAGCACGCAATCGAAAAGGTGGTCATCATTAACGACGGGTTGCAAATCCCTGCGGAATTGTTCCAGTTATCCTCCCGAAAGACAGAAACTTCCGAGAAGAATATTTCCACCTTGGAAGAGATGGAAGTACAAATGATACGGAAAGCGCTGGATGCCTGTGCAGGAAATCTTTCGGCAGTAGCTGCGCAACTGGGAATTACCCGACAGACTCTCTATAACAAGATGAAAAAATTCGGATTATGAACCGGATTCTACAACAAGTAGCCAACCAATATTGGTTCAGGGTATCACTGACGGTCATTTGCTGTCTGGCGACTATCTGTTTGGGCGTGCATCAGTCTTATGTCTGGTTCAGCGTCAGTGCCTGTCTGCTGATCTTAAGTATCATCTGGCAAGTCCGGCTTTATCGCCTGCACATCAAGCAGGTGCTCTTCATGATCGATGCGTTGGAGAATAATGACAGTGCCTTCCGTTTCCCCGAAGAGTCCGGTACTCCCGAGAGTAAACAGATCAATCGGGCACTCAATCGGGTGGGCCACATTTTATATAATGTAAAAGCGGAGACTGCCCAACAGGAAAAGTACTACGAACTGATTCTTGACTTTGTCAGCACGGGACTGCTGGTGCTCAATGATAACGGAGCGGTCTATCAGAAAAACAAAGAAGCACTCCGGCTTTTGGGACTGAATGTATTCACCCATGTCCGCCAATTGAGTAAAGTAGATGCTACGCTGATGGAGAAGATAGAAAATTGTTGTTCTGGAGATAAGCTGCAAGTGGTGTTTCACAATGAACGGGGAACGGTCAATCTGTCCATTCGCGTGTCAGAAATCAACGTACACAAAGAACATTTGCGCATCCTTGCACTGAATGATATTAATATTGAGCTGGACGAAAAGGAAATAGATTCATGGATTCGCCTGACCCGAGTACTGACTCATGAGATCATGAACTCCGTGACTCCCATCACTTCGCTCAGCGATACGCTTCTCTCGATGGTGGAGGACAAGGATGAAGAGATCAGTCACGGACTGCAAACCATCAGTACCACGGGAAAAGGACTGCTTGCTTTCGTGGAGTCTTACCGCAAATTCACACGGATACCGACTCCGGAACCTTCATTGTTTTACTTGAAAGCATTCATCGAACGAATGGTGGAACTTGCTCGCCATCAGAATCCTTGTGACCACATCACGTTCCATACAAAGATCGATCCTGCCGACCTGATCCTGCATGCAGATGAGAATCTGATTTCGCAAGTAGTCATTAATCTTCTGAAAAATGCGATTCAGGCAATCGGTGATCAGCCGGACGGACAAATCGACATTCTGGTTTATTGCAACGAAACGGAAGAGGTGCTGATTGAGATAAAGAATAACGGTCCCGTCATTCCACCGGAAATAGCGGAGCATATTTTTATCG
>OBJF01002748.1_pt1 | contig 12247 bp, 9 predicted proteins | sample 1519091 | NCBI WGS metagenome assembly OBJF01 (sample SAMEA2452124, study PRJEB22498) | human gut metagenome | biome: human feces; feature: human gut; material: feces | place: Australia | collected 2012
CGGTTCCAGCTTACGTCCCAAGCGCAATGACTTACGTCCGAATTCCGTACTCTTCGGCTGTCCGTCATAACCAACGTATACCTCTCCCAGATTCTCCATATCATGTACATCCAATCCCATCATGTGGCCTAGGCCACAAGGCATAAACATGGCGTGAGCACCGGCTTTTACGGCCTCCATCGGATCTCCTTTCACGAAACCAAGGTCCTTTAAACCCTCCATGATCACTTTACAAGACAACTCATATACATCCACGAAAGGAATACCCGGGCGCAAAGCCGCTACGGCAGCCTCATGGGCGGCTACTTGAATATCATAGATGTCTTTTTGACGGGTCGTGAACTTAGAGTCGGCTGGGATGGTGGACGACATATCTCCGGCATATCCCATCTCAGTCTCGGCACCGGCGTCCAATAATAGCATATCACCGCTCTTAATCATATGACTATGATCATGGTTGTGCAAGGTCTGCCCATTGATCGTGGCGATGATAGGGAAGGAGAGCTGGTAATTGTTGGCGAAAGCGACTTCCGCAACGGCAGCCGCTACATCCGACTCCCGGATTCCCGGACGTACGGTACGCATGGCAGTCAGGTGCATATCGGCGGTTACGATACAGGCTTTCTCGATCTCGGCAATTTCTTCCTCGCTCTTGTAATTCCGTTGGTTTACGACACCCATGATAAAAGGCACGGAAGGTTTCTCCGCGCCGGGTACGATACCCAACCATTGGAATAACTTGATCTGGTGTTCCGCACGATACGTCGGCAGATAATGGATTGGCTGGCCTTTTTGCTGGGCATTCTTCAAATAAGTCTCGATCTCCTTAAAAGGACGGACTTCCTTGATACCTGCGGCCTCGCTCTTCTCTTTTAGGGTGGGCTGCGTACCCATCCATACAATCGCGTCTATAGTCAACTCATCGCCAAAGATGATCTCCTTATCGTTATCGATATCGATGATAGCGGATAACCCGGCGTATGGCAATCCGAAGAAATACAAGAAGGTAGAGTCTTGACGGAAGTGATACGTATTATCGGCGTAGTTCATCCCACTCTCGTCGTTTCCAAGGAATAGCAACAAACCGGAACCTATGGTTTGTTTCAGCTTAGCCCGGCGGGCCATATAAGTTTCTTTACTGAACATAAGGATTATTTTTTGTTAGTGTACCAAAGATAGTAATTAATGTAATATACTAGGCCGACATTCGAAATTATTTCTTACATTAGCCCATGTAAAATGTAACCTCTGGTACCTTATGAAGATTCAAAGAATTCAAGAACTTACCGATGCCTCCATCGTCTGTGGCTCAGAGAAACGGGAGAATGATGTGCAGTGCGCTTTTGCCAGCGATCTGATGAGTGACGTGCTTACGCTGGATTGTGGTGATGTGCTGTTGGTGACAGGACTTTGTAATTTGCAAACGATCCGTACCGCGGAGATGGCGGAAGTTTCTTATATACTTTTCGTGCGGGGGAAGAAAGTAACCCCGGATATGCTGGAGCTGGCTCGTGAGAACAATATGGTTCTTCTGGAGACGGATCATTCTATGTATCATACGGTCGGAGAGCTTTATAGCGCGGGGCTCCTTCCTATATATTGAGAAAGGAGGTCGTGAGATATGCTATTTAAGTTTGAGTTGGAGGGCGGTAATTTCTCGAAGGCGGGTTATGCGTCTAGCCAGATAAAGAAGGTCTTGAAGCAATTGGCTATCGATCCCCGGATCATTAAGCGGGTGGTCGTGGCGCTTTATGAGGCGGAGGTGAATATCGTGGCTCACGCTTGGAGAGGAACGGTTGTCGCTGAATTGGACGCTGATAAAATATCTTTGGAACTGAAGGATGAAGGGCCCGGAATCCCGGATATATCGCTAGCTATGCGTGAAGGGTATTCGACGGCATCCGAGGCCGTGCGTGAGATGGGATTTGGTGCCGGAATGGGACTTCCAAATATGAAGAAGAACGTAGATGAATTAACGATCGAGAGCCAAGTAGACGTAGGTACCACGGTACGTATGGTCACATGGTTTAATAAAGAAGGAGCGTAGACCATGGAGGAAGCTAATTTTTATCATGCCTTGAAGATTGACAATGACCGCTGTATAGGCTGTACGCATTGCATGAAAGAGTGTCCTACGGGAGCGATCCGTATTCGGGATGGTAAGGCTTTGATCCATAAGGATTGGTGCGTGGATTGCGGCGAGTGCTTGAAATCGTGCCCGACAGAGGCTATCTATGTGGAGCAGGATGACTTCCAGCGTATATTTGATTATAAATGCAGGGTAGCGTTGATGCCCACGGTATTTATCGGGCAGTTCTCAAAGTATACGACCGAGAAGGAAATTATCAGCGCCGTTATGGAACTGGGCTTTACCCATGTTTTCCAAGTAGAGTTTACCGCCGATATGATCCATAAGGAAATGGTACGGCAGATGGAAAACGCCGAGGAAAAGCCGGTGATCAGTTCTTTTTGCCCCGCTATCGTCCGGTTGATACAAGTCCGTTTCCCTGCGCTGGTGGATAATATCTTATTGGTGAAAGCGCCGGTAAACGCCTCGGCCACTTATTATCATAAGATATTGGAAGGGCAAGGTGGTCCCTCGGAAGAGATCGGTATCTTTTATGTTACGCCTTGCGCGGCGAAAATTGCGGCGTTGAAGGGAGCGGAAGGTTACTCATCTACGATCAAAGGCGTGATAAATATGGATACCCTATATAATAAGGTATACCATATTCTTAAGAATCGCCCGAGAGGATATGAGCCGGAATGTGAGCTTCCTCCGCCATTAACGAAAAAAGAGATGCGATGGAGCCAGACAGGAGGGGAGGCCAAACATTTCTCCGGTCGTTGCCTCGCGATCGATGAGATCCATAATGTGATCGATTTCTTGGAACGAATGGAAACGACCAGCGAGGTACGTAACGTAGACTTTCTGGAACTGAGGGCTTGCGACCGTAGCTGTGCCGGAGGTGTATTAGCCGTAGCGAACCGTTTCCTCACGGCCGAGCGTATCATGAAGCGATCCATGAACCGGGATAAAGTACCGATGATATACGCCGCCGATAATTTCGAGGCTTTATCCTATTTGAGGCAGCATATTACGATCCGTCCGGTGCAACCGAATCCCAAACGGTTGTACGATGGAACGATCGATGAGATGCTGAAGAAAATGGAGCAAGTGCGGAAATTGATGTGCTACCTACCGGGAATCGATTGTGGCGCTTGCGGCAGCCCGAACTGTCAAAGCTTGGCCGAGGATATCGTACGCCACGAGGCTCAATTCAGTGATTGCGTATTTATGCAACGTAATATGGAGAAGCACGGTAAACTAGACCAAGAGCATGCCTTCCGTATCGTTGAGAAGACATGGGGGAAAGATCGTTTAAATAAGGATTGTTATAAGAAAGGAGCTAAATATGAAGGTTTGTGATTTAGTGAAGATGTTGAATCTTACTGTATTTTGTGGAGAAGAGGGCCTTGATACAGAGATAACCGGAGGCTATACGAGCGATTTATTAAGTGATGTCATGGGACATATCGAGGAGGGTATGCTATGGATTACCATGCAAACCCATCAGAATATACTGGCCGTGGCTACTTTAAAAGACGCCTCCGCTGTATTGATCGTGAACGGAACCTCTCCGGATGATGAGACCTTACAAAAAGGTAGGGAAGAGGCTGTCCCTCTTTTAGGAACTACACGCTCCGCGTTCGAGGCTTCCGGTATGATTTACCGCTTATTACAGAATGAGAATGGATGAAACAGTATTTAGCTGATTTACATATCCATACTTGCCTGTCGCCATGTGGCAGTCTGGAAATGAGTCCATCGGAGATCGTGCGTCGTTCCTTAGCGAAAGGTTTGGATGCTATTGCCATTACGGACCATAATACGACCTTACAATGCCCGGAGATTCAATCCCTTGGCGAGAGATTCGGACTGAGGGTCTTTGCGGGCGTAGAAGTTACGCCCCGTGAGGAAGCGCATTGTCTGGTTTATTTCCCGACCGATGAATCCCGTAAGCGATTCCAACGATATTTAGAAGAGCATCTCCCTCCGATTCCAAATGATCCGGAACGTTTTGGCGATCAAGTTTGGGTGAATGCGGAGAATGAGATTCTAGGAGAAGTACCCTATCTTTTGCTCTCCGCCTTGGATCAAAGCGTAAACCAAATAGCCGCTCAAGCACGTAAGGTGGATGCTCTATTTGTAGCCGCCCATGTAGAACGTCCGTCATTCAGCTTGATCAGTCAATTAGGTTTTATAGACCCCTGCTTATCTTTAGATGCTATTGAATATAATAATCAGCAAAGATACAGTAAGTTATTGTCTATTCACGGGTATTTGAAAGAGCAGACTCAATACTCAGCCTCGGATGCTCATTACCCCGAACAAATAGGTACTCAGCCCTCCATTTGGCAAACGGAGGAATTAACCTTCGATGGCTTACGAAAGGCTTTTGATCAAAAAGACAATCACTTAATTTTCGCCTCTCATGGATAATCTCTCGTTTCATATCACGGATATAACCGCTAATAGTATCAGAGCAAAAGCTTTTGATATAGAGATAGATATACAGATAAAGGACACATCCATATGTATTCGTATCGCGGATAATGGCTGTGGTATGGATCCGGAAACAGTCTCTCTGATCCGTAATCCGTTTTATACGACTCGCACGACACGAAAAGTGGGTCTAGGCTTACCTTTCTTGATACAAAACGCGGAGCAAACAGGCGGGAATGTGGAAATATCTTCCATACAGGGAAAAGGTACGGTAGTTGTTGCTTGTTTTGTCTCATCTCATATTGATTGTCCGCCTTGGGGAGATTTGGCGGGTACAATGGCTATGCTTATAGGCAGTAATCCGGACATAAACATTCATTTCTCATATCATTCAGATCTGGTTTCATTTGATATCAGTACGCGAGAGCTTAAAGAAATCCTAGAGGACATGCCATTAAGTCATCCGAAAGTCATGCTTTATTTGAAGGAGTTAATAGCGAATCAAATAGTTGCGTCAAGCTTGAATTAATCTTTTCATATAGGTGATCTGATCTTTTCACAGCTGTGATACGATCTTTTCACATCCATGAAACAAACGTTTCACAGCCGTGAAAAGATCTGTGTCTTTACTCAAAGCAGCTACAAGCTTTGCTTGAATGCACTAATTTATCCTTATCTTGCTATTAATTTTATAATTCCCATTATGTTTAATAGTATTATGAACGATCAAAAAATGACTACTCCGATACATGATACACAAATAAAAAACCGCCTAGTAACCTTATATTACTAGACGGTTCCATTTATTCTGAAAGAAGAAATTACTTATTCATCTCTGCTTCAATAGCATCGAATTTATCACCCATATTCAAGTTGTAGTAAATACCTCTTAAAGCAGTCATATATTCTCTTTCTTCTGGTTTCATTTGGTGAGCTTTCTCAAAGTAAGGAAGAGCTTGCTTAAAAAATTCCTTAGCTTTGCCTAATTCCTCTTGATATTGTTTTGCGTCGTTGATCATATTAGCCTCACCTTGCTTGTTTACACCTTGGTTGTAATATACACGACCTAAGTTAGAGAGAGATTCGATATAGTCCGGATTGATCGCCAATGCTTTCTTGAAATACTCTTCAGCTTTAGCGTAATCTTTCAAACCAGTCTCATAAACACGGCCCATTACATCGTAAAGCTGTGGATTGTTGGAATCCTTAGCGATAGCTGTGTTCAAATATTCAATAGCTTTCTCATTTCTATTAGAATAGATGTAATTGTTTATAAGGCTCATTAAGAAATACTGTTCCTCGGGGAATTTATTCAAACCTTCTTCCAAAGTCTTCTCTAAATTCACGGTATCCTTAGCTTGCTCATACTCATAGCATAAGTATTGATATACCTCGCTTGCTCTATAATCCGTATTTTTAGCACGCTCTAACGCTGCGATAGCTTTTTGAGAATCGCCAAGTTGGGTCGCTGCTACAGCGGCATAGAACTGAACTGTCATGAAGTTTGAATCTCTTTCAGCGACAGCCTCACCTTTAAACATCGGCATATCAGATATTTTCAGGTATTGCTCGAAGAAATCGTAAGCTTTGTTATAATCTTTCTGATCGAAATAGTAAGCACCACCATTGATGTAATATACGTGGTTTGCTCCTAGGATACCTTTGATATCTTTCGTGAACTTAGGTTTAACTTTTCCTTTTTCATTAGGAAGTTGATCTAACTCATATGCTTTCTCAAAGTATGGCAAAATACTACCCAATGCCTCGTACATAACAGGCTCGTCCGGTTGTTGGCCCAAGACTTGTTTAGTTCTTTCGTTGCTGAACTGTTGATCCTCGATAAAACCGGCAACATACCAAGTTTTAGCGTCATCCTTTGTTTCTGGATTTTCCAAAGCTCCTTTAATAAGAGTTCTGGCTTCCGAGAAATCAGGAGTTGAACCCTTAGCTATACTTTGAGCCTCATTTACAGCTTTTTTCTGTGCAAAAGAGACCGATGCTGCGACACATAGTGCCACTGTTAATAATACTCGTTTCATTGTGATAGTAATTTTGAGATTAATATTTCTATTTGTTTAAAATTATTCAGTTATTTCTTCGTTATCATTTTGTTCGTTATCCTCCTCTGATTCCGGTAGATCAACATCAGTACCTAGACTAGCTTGATTCTCACTGAACTCTCTTCCCTCATTCTCTTGTCTGGCTTCTTGTTCCGCTTTTTGCTCGGCTATCTCCTCTTCACTCTCAGACAATACTTTACATACAGAAGCGATTTCGTCGTTGCGCTTTTCTAGATTAATCAAACGAACACCTTGAGTAGCACGTCCTATTACGTTTAAATCGGCCACTTTCATACGGATAGCGATACCCGACTTATTGATAATCATTAAATCGTTCTCGTCCGTAACATTCTTGATGGCAACTAATTTACCGGTCTTCTCCGTGATATTAATGGTTTTTACGCCTTTACCGCCACGATTCGTTATACGATAATCCTCGATAGAGGAACGTTTTCCATATCCCTGCTCTGATACGACGAGTACGGTCTCTTTTTCCTTGTCCTTGATACAGATCATACCAACGACTTCATCGGTATTATCCTCGTCCAAAGTCATACCTTTCACTCCGGAAGCCGTACGGCCCATTACACGTACCGCGCTTTCATGGAAACGGATCGCCCGGCCGTTACGGTTCGCTATGATCACCTCGTTGTTACCATTCGTCATACATACTTGGATCAAGCCATCGTCTTCACGCAATGTAATAGCGTTCACACCGTTTTGACGAGGACGGGAATAGGCCTCCAACAAGGTCTTTTTGATCACACCTTTTTTCGTACAGAATAATAGGTAATGAGAATTAATGAATTCCGTATCGGTGGTTAATTTCTTAACACGTATAAAGGCTTGTACCTTATCATCCGGCTCGATATTCAGAAGATTCTGGATCGCACGCCCTTTAGCGTTCTTAGCTCCTTCCGGAATCTCGAATACCTTCAACCAATAACATTTACCTTTTGCCGTGAAGAATAATAAGGTCGCGTGCATGGATGCCGGATAGATATACTCAACGAAATCCTCGTCTCTAGTCTCGGAACCCTTCGCTCCTACACCACCACGGCCTTGGGCACGGAACTCGCTTAACGGGGTACGTTTGATATATCCCATATGAGATACGGTAATGATCATCTCATCATCCGCGTAGAAATCCTCCGGATTTAATTCCTCAGAGGCGTAAACGATATCCGTCTTACGTTCGTCGCCAAATTTATCCTTGATTTCTAATAATTCATCTTTGATAACCTTCATGCAAAGGTCCTCATTCTCCAGAATCTCATTCAAATAAGCGATCAACTTCTCGATCTCCTCATATTCCGCACGCAATTTATCTTGTTCCAGACCTGTCAACTGACGAAGTCTCATCTCGACAATCGCACGTGCTTGAAGCTCAGATAAAGAGAAACGTTCGATCAAACGCTCGATAGCCTCTTGCGGGCTCTTGGAAGACTTGATAATCGCGATTACCTCGTCTATATTATCGGAAGCGATGATCAAGCCTTCCAATATATGGGCTCTCTCTTCCGCTTTCCTCAATTCATATTTTGTACGCCGGATAACGACCTCATGACGGTGCTCAACAAACGCCTTGATTAAGTCTTTTAAGTTAAGCAACCTCGGACGGCCGTTCACCAAAGCGATATTATTAACGCTGAATGAGGATTGCAGAGCCGTAAGCTTATACAATTTATTTAGTACGACACTCGAGTTCGCGTCACGTTTCACGTCAACTACGATACGCATACCGCTACGGTCGGACTCGTCATTGACATTGGAAATGCCATCGATACGCTTCTCGTTTACCAGGTCAGCGATATACTTGATCAACTCAGCCTTATTTACCAAATAAGGAATCTCGGTAATAATAATCTTCTCATGATTATTCTCCACCTCAATCTCGGCTTTACCGCGAAGGATGATACGTCCCCTACCCGTCTCGAAAGCGTCTTTCACGCCTGCGTAGCCATAAATTGTAGCGCCTGTAGGGAAGTCCGGAGCCTTGATATATTGCATTAAGCCCTCTACCTCGATATCTCCCTTGGCATCGATATAAGCGATACAACCATCTAATACCTCGCTCAAGTTATGAGTTGGCATATTCGTAGCCATACCAACGGCGATACCCGATCCACCATTTACAAGTAAGTTAGGAACACGAGTCGGTAATACGGTCGGCTCCTTCAACGTATCATCGAAGTTAAGCTGGAAATCTACCGTGTCCTTATCGATATCCCGGAGCATTTCTTCGGCGAGTTTACTCAGTCGTGCCACTGTATAACGCATAGCGGCAGGACTATCACCGTCCACTGAACCGAAGTTACCTTGTCCGTCTACTAACGGATAACGCATAGACCATGTCTGGGCCATACGAACCATGGCGAAATATACAGACGAGTCGCCATGTGGATGATATTTACCTAAAACTTCACCAACTATTCTCGCAGATTTTTTATAAGGTTTGTCGGATGTGTTACCCAGTTCATTCATTCCAAATAAAATACGGCGGTGAACCGGCTTAAAGCCATCCCTAACATCAGGAAGAGCACGTGAAACAATGACAGACATTGAATAATCAATGTATGCCGATTTCATTTCCTCTTCGATGTTAATCTTAATAATTCTGTCTTGATCAACCATTTAGTTTTATATTAATTACACTCAATATCTCACCTCTGAAAAATTGCACTAAGGTAAGGTTTTTCCGTATACTACGAAAGAATTTGTCTTGAAATTTTGAGCCTCCGGGCTTTTCAAGGCTTATTAAGGAATAATGGCACGAAATTTGATGATAGTTGGAATAGATTATGTAACTTTGCGTAATCAGTACATATATAATATAGTATGAAAAATTATTCGAAAAGATTGATTGACGTGATTGAGTATAGCCGTGAAGAAGCGGCTAGGCTCCAGAATAGCTATATCGGGCCGGAACATTTGATGCTAGGCATCATCCGGGAAGGCGAAGGCGAGGCAATGCGTGTCTTGCGAGAGCTACATACCGATCCGATGGATATTAAACGCAAGATTGAGCAAGAAATAAAGAACACATTCGATTCTGAGGATTCTGTCCAGCATGAGATCGCTATAAGTAAGACTACAGAACGTGTCTTGCGTATGAGTATGCTGGAATCTCGTTTATTCAAGGAAGATGAGACCGATACGGAACATCTTCTATTGGCGATATTGAAAGAGGAGTTTAATGTTGCTGCCAAGGTGTTGAACGACGCGGGTATTACTTATCGTTCCGCATATAATATATTAGTAAGCGGAACCGGTTTGAACAATATGGAGGAATTCGACGAGATCAGCGACGGATATACGGATGATGACGAAGATGACGAGGACGAAGGTTTCTCCTCTCGTCGTGAGGCATCTCGCCCCTCTTCCGGTACTGGAGCGGGAGCCGCTCAACCGAAATCCCCTAATGATACACCTGTTCTGGATAACTTCGGAACGGATATGACACGTGCCGCCGCAGAAAACCGTCTAGATCCGATTGTGGGACGTGAGAAGGAAATTGAGCGTTTGGCCCAGATATTAAGCCGTAGGAAGAAAAATAATCCGGTATTGATTGGTGAGCCGGGTGTGGGTAAGTCAGCTATCGTAGAGGGATTGGCTTTACGCATTATTCAGCGTAAGGTTTCCCGGGTGTTATTCGATAAGCGTGTGATTAGCTTGGATATGGCTTCTATTGTCGCCGGTACAAAATACCGCGGACAATTCGAGGAACGTATTAAGGCTATCTTGAATGAGTTATCGAAGAACCCGAATATCATCCTCTTTATCGATGAGATTCATACGATTGTTGGCGCTGGTTCCGCTTCCGGATCTATGGATGCGGCGAATATGCTGAAACCTGCGTTGGCTCGTGGTGAGATTCAATGCATTGGCGCTACTACTTTGGATGAATATCGTAAGAATATCGAGAAAGACGGTGCGTTGGAACGTCGTTTCCAGAAAGTGATCGTTGATCCGACTACGGCGGAAGAAACTTTGCAGATCTTGCGTAATATCAAACCTCGTTATGAGGAGCACCATAACGTGATCTATACTGAAGATGCTTTACAAGCGTGTGTAAAATTGACAGAAAGATATATCAGTGACCGTAATTTCCCAGATAAGGCGATCGATGCTTTAGACGAGGCCGGTTCCCGTGTACATATATCTAATATCATTGTTCCGAAAAGTATCGAAGAGCTTGAGGCAAAGATCGAGGATACGAAGAATGAGAAATTAGCGGCCGTGAAATCTCAGAACTTTGAGTTAGCCGCAAGTTTCCGCGATAAGGAGCGTCAGTATTTATTGCAACTGGAGGCTGCGAAAGCTAAATGGGAACAAGAGCTTCAAGAACATCGGGAGACCGTTGATGAAGAGAAGGTCGCTGAAGTTGTTGCCATGATGTCCGGTGTACCTGTTCAACGTATCGCTAAGGCAGAGAATGTCAAGCTTCTGGAAATGGCGGACGTATTGAAAAGTAAGGTGGTTGGGCAGGATGATGCTGTTCAAAAGATCGTAAAGGCAATTCAACGTAACCGTGTCGGCTTGAAAGATCCGAATAAGCCGATCGGAACTTTTATGTTCCTAGGACCGACGGGTGGAGGTAAGACTCACTTGGCCAAGAAGCTTGCTGAATATCTATTTGATTCGGCGGATTCTTTGGTACGTATCGATATGAGTGAATACTTGGAGAAATTCGCTGTTTCCCGTTTGATCGGAGCGCCTCCCGGATACGTTGGTTACGAGGAAGGTGGTCAGTTAACGGAGAAAGTACGTCGCAAGCCCTATTCGGTGGTCTTATTGGACGAAATCGAGAAAGCGCATCCGGATGTATTTAACTTGCTGTTGCAAGTCTTGGATGAAGGCCGTTTGACGGATAGTCTGGGTAGACGTATTGACTTCAAGAATACGATCTTGATCATGACTTCCAATATCGGTACCCGGCAATTGAAAGATTTTGGTCGTGGCGTTGGTTTCAATACCCAGATGGCCGGTGAGCCGGATAAGGATTTCTCCCGTAGCGTGATCCAGAAAGCGTTGAATAAAGCGTTTGCTCCAGAGTTCTTGAACCGTGTGGATGATATCATTATGTTCGATCAGCTTGATAAAGCCGCTATTCATAAGATTATCGATATTGAGTTACAGGGTCTGTATCAGCGTGTATCAAATCTGGGTTATGAGTTGTCGATCACAGACGAGGCAAAAGATTTCATTGCCACAAAAGGCTACGATGTCCAATTCGGTGCCCGTCCGTTGAAGCGTGCGATCCAGAAGTATCTGGAAGATGAGATGGCGGAGATGATTATCCGTGCTTCAGTAGGTGAAGGCGATACGATTATCGTAGACTTTGATAAGGAAGAGCAGAAAATCACGACTTCGATAAAAAAGAAAGATGCTGAATAAGTTTGTCTATGAATATAGAAGCCGGGCGTGAGTCCGGCTTTTTTTATGTTCGTCCATCTTATTCGTCTGTCATTTTGACACGCAAAAAAAGCATGACCTAATTGAATAGATCATGCTCTTATTTCTTTTTTTACTTAAGTACGCAGGATGAGACTTGAACTCACACGCCGTAACCGGCACTACCCCCTCAAAGTAGCGTGTCTACCAATTCCACCACCTGCGCGAGAAAAGGTGCCCAGAACAGGACTCGAACCTGCATGCCTCTCGACACACGCACCTGAAA
>OBJF01002769.1_pt1 | contig 12143 bp, 7 predicted proteins | sample 1519091 | NCBI WGS metagenome assembly OBJF01 (sample SAMEA2452124, study PRJEB22498) | human gut metagenome | biome: human feces; feature: human gut; material: feces | place: Australia | collected 2012
CCGGAACCGGGGCGAACGATAGGTGTCTACGTAGATCGACAGCGGCTGGGCGATGCCGATGGCATAGGATAACTCGACGAGCACTTCGTCGGCGACGCCTGCCGCCACCAGGTTCTTGGCGATGTGCCGGGCGGCATAGGCCGCCGAGCGGTCTACCTTCGACGAGTCCTTGCCCGAAAATGCCCCGCCGCCGTGTGCGCCGCGGCCACCGTAGGTATCGACGATGATCTTGCGCCCCGTGAGGCCGGTGTCGCCGTGGGGGCCGCCGATCACGAACTTGCCCGTGGGATTGACGTGCAGGATGTAGTCGTCGCCGATCAGACCGGCCAGCTTGTCGCCGGCACGCTCCAGGCGCGCCTTGACGCGCGGGATGAGGATCGTGCGCACATCCTCGCGGATGCGCTCCTGCATCCGCTCCTCGGCCTCTTTCTCCGTGAGGCCGTTGCCGGGCAGGATGAACTCGTCGTGCTGCGTCGACACCACGATGGTATGCACACGCAGCGGTTTGTTCGTCTGTTCGTCATACTCGATCGTCACCTGCGACTTGGAATCGGGACGCAGGTAGGTCATCGCCTCGCCTTCACGGCGGATGACGGCCAGCTCCTTGAGGATGACGTGCGAGAGGATCAGCGTCGCAGGCATCATCTCGCGGGTTTCGTTGCAGGCATAGCCGAACATGATGCCCTGGTCGCCGGCGCCCTGGTCTTCCTCGGCGGCACGCACGACGCCCTGGTTGATGTCGGACGACTGCTCGTGGATGGCCGACAGGATACCGCACGAATTGCAGTCGAACTGGTACTCGCTCTTCGTATATCCGATGCGGTTGATGACGCGGCGCGCCACGCCCTGCACGTCGACATAGGCATCCGAACGCACTTCACCCGCCACGACCACCAGCCCGGTGGTGCACAGCGTTTCGCAGGCGACCTTCGAATTGGCATCGCGGCGCAGGAATTCGTCGAGGATGGCGTCGGAAATCTGGTCTGAAACTTTATCGGGGTGCCCCTCGGACACCGATTCCGATGTAAACAAAAAGCCCATTGTATACATTGTTTTATGGTATCGCATACTTCCCCCGGCCGATAGCCCGGAGCGGCCGCACCCACGGCTTACAGCCGTGCTGAAAAGGCTACGCTCCCTGAATCCCCTCCCCGGAGGGGACTTGGCGATACCACACAAAATAACCGGTACCGACAAACGGCTGACGTGGGCATGCAATTACCCGGTAAATAAATAAAAACGTATAAAATGGGAAAAATTGGCTGTTGGAATAAAAAATAAGCTGTTTTAGCGATTTTTTATTGTGGTTGCAATCAGTCAAATCTTTCCACATCTCCCCGCTTGACAGGCGGGACTGCAAAGATACGCAGGATTTTCACAATATGCAAAAAAAACATACCTTTGCATCCGACAATTCTTAACACACCGTATATGAAAAGATTTTTCCTCGCCGCACTGCTCCTGTTCGCCGCCGTGGCCTTCACGGGCTGCGACAACGATGACGACGACCTGTACGACACGCTCTCGGGGAGAGTCTGGGCGGGCGACCTGGGATTCTACCAGGACGGACGCATCCCTCTGGACAGCTATGTCTATTTCGGGGCGGACGGCTTCGGTACCGACGAGCTCCGCTACGCCGACACGGGGCGTTACCTCGACACGCTCAACATCCAGTGGGACGCCTACGACGACAAAATCTACATCAGCTACGGGCGGGCCGATTACCCGCGCGAACTGCGCAACGTATACATCCGCCGGGGCAGGCTGACAGGCGAACTTTTCATCGACGGGCAATACTACGACCGGATCACGCTCTACATGCAGTAATACAGCGGCACCTAATTATATATATAATGCTCCCCGGATCCTTGCTGAATCCGGGGAGCGTTTTTACGGAACGGCAGGTGCAATTCCTGCTGCGGGAGGTTCCGGCCCACGGTATCCGGACATGGCAAGGCCTTGCAAACAAGGCCCCGAATATGATTTCGGGGCCTTGTTCATTACGTATTTATCCGGCTCCCCGCATTCTACGGCGCAGGGAACCCGGACGATTATCTGCCGAGCAATTTCTTGACCTCGGCCGCCACCGTGGCACCGTTATAGCCGAACTTCTCGTCGAGCACCGTGTAGGGAGCCGACCAGCCGAAGTGGTCGAGGCCGTGGATCATGCCCTTCTCGCCCACAAGACCCATCAGGTTCACCGGAAGTCCCGATGTCAGGCCGTAGCGGACGACGCCGGCAGGCAGGATGCCCTCCTGATAGGATTTGGGCTGGTCACGGAACAGGCCCTCGCTCGGGACATTCACCACGCGCACCGAAATACCTTCGGCAGCAAGCAATTCGGCCCCTTCGACAAGCGTAGCGACCTCCGAGCCGGTAGCCACCATGACGACCTCGGGTTTAGCCGAATCCATCACCACGTAACCGCCCTTCGAAACCTGCGCGGCCTCTTCGCGGCGGCTCGTACCCAATGCCGGCAGCGTCTTGATGTTCTGGCGCGAGAGCACGAGCGCCACGGGGCGATGCTCCTCGACGGCCAGCTTCCAGGCCATGACCGTCTCGTCGCCGTCGGCTGGACGCAGCACAAGCATCGAACGCTCGTCGTGATGGTTCTTCAGGTGCTCCATCAGGCGTATCTGGGCTTCATGTTCGACGGGCTGGTGCGTCGGGCCATCCTCGCCCACGCGGAACGAGTCGTGTGTCCAGACATAGATCACGTGCAGGCGCATCAGCGCGGAAAGGCGCACGGCGGGTTTCATGTAGTCCGAAAAAACAAAGAAGGTGCCGCAGGCCGGGATCACGCCCCCGTGCAGCGCCATGCCGTTCGCCACGCAGGCCATCGTCAGCTCCGAGACGCCCGCCTGGAAGAACTTGCCGCTGAAATCGCCCTTCGTGAAAGCCTTGGTCTTCTTGAGGAAACCGTCGGTCTTGTCCGAATTGGAGAGGTCGGCCGAAGCCACGATCATATTTTCGATCTTCTCGGCAAAGACGCCCAACACCGTGGCCGACGCCGCACGCGTCGCAACGCCTGCCTTTACCTCGATGGACTTGTAGTCGATCTCGGGCAGGTGCCCCGAGAGGAACATGTCGAGCTTGCGGGCCAGCTCGCCGTGCTCGCCGCGCCACGTCTTCTCGACCCCGGCCTGGCGGGCAGCCCATGCACGGAGCGCTTCGCGGCGCTCTGCAAAGGCCTCGCGGCTCTCTTCGAACACGGCGAACGGGTTTTCAGGATCGCCCCCGAGGTTTTTCACCGTGGCGGCGAAATCGGCGCCTGCCGCCGTAAGCGGCTGCCCGTGGGTCGATACCTTGTCCTCGAAACTCCCGCCGTCGGTAGTGCGGGCACCCTTGCCCATGATCGTATGGCCGATGATGAGCGTCGGGCGTTCCGTTTCGGAATTGGCCGCCACGAGCGCCTCGCGGATTTCATTGATATTGTGCCCATCGACCGACAGTACGTTCCAGCCCCAGGCTTCGTATTTCATGGCCACGTTCTCGGTGTCCACCTCATCGACCTTGGTCGAGAGCTGGATGTTGTTCGAATCGTAGTACATGATGAAGTTGCTCAACCCCAGATGCCCTGCGATGCGTCCCACGCCCTGCGAGATCTCCTCTTCGACGGCGCCGTCGGAGATGTAGGCATAGGTCTTGTGCGCCATCCACTCGCCGAAGCGGGCCGCCATGAACCGCTCCGCGATGGCGGCGCCCAGCGCCATGGCATGTCCCTGCCCGAGCGGGCCCGAGGTATTCTCCACACCGCGCATCACGTCCACCTCGGGGTGGCCGGGCGTCACGCTGCCCCACTGGCGCAGCGATTGCAGGTCTTCGGTCGTATAGTATCCCGCCAGCGACAGCACCGAGTAGAGCATCGGCGACATATGCCCCGGATCGAGGAAGAAACGGTCACGGTAGGGGTAAGCCATGTTATCGGGGTCGTAACGCAGGAACTCGGTATAGAGCACCGTCACGAAGTCGGCACCGCCCATGGCGCCGCCGGGATGCCCCGATTTGGCTTTCTCGACCATGGCGGCCGAAAGGATACGGATATTGTCGGCCACACGGGTCAGTTTGGAATTGGTAGATGACATATCAGTCTGTGGTTTTATGGTTTTGTCTTAGGGTTCTCGCTGCAAAAGTAATAAAAAAGATATTATCCAACCTGTTTTAACTCCAAAATATTTGCTTTTTCTATCTTTTTCTTTGCATAAGGCAAAGTAACGGTAAATTTCCGCACATCCGTCGAGGGAATGTCGAACATCGTATCCATCATGATCGCCTCGCAGATCGAGCGCAGGCCGCGGGCGCCGAGCTTGAATTCGACGGCCTTGTCGACGATGTAGTCCAGCACCGCCTCGTCGAACGAGAGCTTCACGCCGTCCAGCTCGAACAGGCGCTTGTACTGTTTGACGATGGCATTCTTCGGCTCGGTGAGGATCGAGCGCAGCGCCTCGCGCGAAAGCGGCTGCATGTAGGTCAGCACCGGGAGACGGCCCACCAGTTCGGGAATCAGCCCGAAGGACTTGAGATCCTGCGGCGTGATGTACTGCATCAGGTTGCCGCGGTCGATCCGGTTGGCATTCAGGCGCCCGTATCCCATGGCGCGGGTGTTCAGACGCTGGGCAATCTTCTTCTCCACGCCGTCGAACGCACCCCCGCAGATGAAGAGGATATTGCGCGTGTCGACCTGGATGAACTTCTGCTCGGGGTGTTTGCGCCCGCCCTGGGGCGGTACGTTCACCACCGTCCCTTCGAGTATCTTCAGCAGCGCCTGCTGCACGCCCTCGCCCGAGACGTCGCGCGTAATCGAGGGGTTGTCGCCCTTGCGCGCGATCTTGTCGATCTCGTCGATGAAAACGATGCCCCGCTCGGCCTGCGCCACGTTGTAGTCGGCGACCTGCAGCAGCCGCGAAAGGATGCTCTCGACATCCTCGCCCACATAGCCCGCCTCGGTCAGCACGGTGGCATCGACGATCGTGAAGGGCACCTTGAGCAACCTGGCGATCGTGCGTGCCATGAGCGTCTTGCCTGTACCGGTGGGCCCCACGAGGATGATGTTCGACTTGTCGAGCTCGATGTCGTCGTCCTTGGGGGCGTAAAGCAGCCGTTTGTAGTGGTTGTAGACCGCCACCGCCATGTAGCGCTTGGCGTCGTCCTGTCCGATGACATACTGGTCGAGAAATTCCTTGATCTGCGCCGGCTTGAGCAGCTCCTCCATCTTGAGGGGCGCCGCGGCGGCACGCCGCTGCTCCGAGGCCACGTCGTTCTCGACGATGATCTTATAGCCGTTCTCGATACATTTGTTGCAGATATTGGCACCGTCCATGCCCTGGAACATGATCTCCACATCCCCGCGCTTGGCACCGCAGAACGAGCAGCTGTCGCCGCCCGTTCCGCCCCGATGGTTATTGTTGTTCTTATTCTGCGCCATCACTTCCCACGTTTTGAAAGAACCTCGTCGATCAGCCCGTACTCCTTCGCCTCGCGGGCCGAAAGCCAGTAATCGCGGTCGGCGTCCTTCTCGATCTTCCTGACCGAAACGCCCGAATGCGCTGCGAGTATTTCGTACAGCTCGCGCTTGGTCTTCATGATCTCACGCGCCGTGATCTCGATGTCCGACGCCTGTCCCTGCGCCCCGCCCAGCGGCTGGTGGATCATCACCCGCGAATGGGGCAGCGCCGAGCGTTTGCCCTTGGCGCCAGCGGTCAGGAGCACGGCGCCCATCGAGGCCGCCAGCCCGGTGCAGATGGTCGCCACGTCGGAATTGACGAGCTGCATGGTGTCGTAAATACCCAATCCGGCCGAAACCGACCCGCCGGGCGAATTAATATATATCTGTATGTCCTTTTCGGGATCGACAGATTCGAGGAAGAGCAGCTGTGCCTGGATGATATTGGCCGCGTCGTCGTAGATCGGCGCGCCGAGGAAGATGATGCGATCCATCATCAGGCGCGAGAAGACGTCCATCGTAGCGATGTTCAACTGGCGCTCCTCGATGATCGTCGGCGACACATACGATGCGCTGACCGACTGGAAGTCATGCAGTTTCAGCGAACTGATGCCGCAATGGTTCCGTGCGTATTTTTCAAATTCTGACATATCAAAAGCGAGCCCGGCGAATTCAGGTTTTACAAAGCATGTCGGGATTTTCGCTCATGGAACTCGTCGGACTCATATTACGGCGCTTCCGCGCACCGCATTCCATAATTAAAATCCCGCTGAACCTCCCTTTGCACAGGGAGAATTTCCATATATCCGGTTCTTTCGGCCGCCACCGGAAAAGGCGCTGAAACAAACAAAAGGACTTTGCAAACATCACGCCTGCAAAGTCCAAAGATAAGATTTTTTCCGCAAATACTAAAGTGCCTGGGCCAATTTAGCGAAATCCTCCGCAGATACGGCTTTTTCCGTCACCTTGATCTTCGATTTCACATCTTCGACGACCTTCGCTTCGTAGAGCTTCTCGTAAATCTTCTGGCCCTGATCCTTGTCGGCGAGGATCTTCTCGGCATAGCCGGCGAGCATATCCTCGGGCGCCGACGGCATCCCGTACTGCGCGAACTGCGCGGCGGCCAGCGACTTGGCCTCGGCGAGCGCCTCCTCCTTTGTTACGGAGAGGTTGTCCTGCTTGATGAAATGCTTCTGGAGGTAATTCCACGTGAACATCTTGAGGAACTGGTCGAAATCCTTGTCAATATCCTCCATCGAGAACTTGCCTTCGTTGATGGTAAAGAGCCAGCGCTTGAGGAATTTCTCGGGCATCTTCAGCGCGGCCTTCTTCACGAGGTAGTCACGCAGCTGGAGCGTGAAGAGGTAATCGCTTTCGCGGCGGAGCTCCTGCCCGATTTGTGCGTCGATGAACTTATCCAGCCCGGCCTCGTCGGTAACCTCGCCTGCGGGGAAGGCCATCTTGAAGAACTCCTCGTTCAGCTCCGGTTCGGCGAACTTGCGGATCTTGGTGATCTCCAGCGAGAATTCGGGGTTGATGCCCTCCAACTCGTCCTCCTTGACCTGCAGCACGGCAGCACGCTGCGACGGGTTCTTGTAAAGTTCGTTGACGTTGACCGTGGTCTTGAAGCCCACCTTCTTGCCGATGAACGGCTTGCGCTCCTCCTCCGACATCGAGATCAACCCGACGTAAGCGTCGGCAACGTTCATCTCGCCGTTGTCGAGCGTTACGGACAGCGCCTCGTCCGAGGTCACCTCGTCGGCGTCGACCAGGCGGCCGAAACGGCGCAGGTAGTTGGCACGGTAGTCGTCGTGCATCTTCTTGTCGACCTTGATCTTGTGGTAGGTCACCTTATCCTTGTCCGAAAGATCGAGTTTGATCTCGGGAGCTTCGCCGATCTCGAACACGAAATCGAACTCCTTGCCGTTTTCGAAATCGAAATCGCCCTGCTCCTCCGAAGGGATCACGTCGCCCAGATAGTCGATCTTCTCCTTCTGGAGATATTCGAACACGGCATTCGACGCCGTGCGGTACGACTGTTCGGCCAGCACGCCTTTGCCGTACATCTTCTTGACAAGGCCCATGGGCACCATGCCGGGACGGAAACCGGGGATATTGGCCTTGCGCTTGTACTCGCGCAGCTCCTTCTCGACGGCCTGGCCGTAATCCTCCTCGCCCACCGTCACCCGGAGCAGCGAGTTGTTTTCTTCGCGTTGTTCTCTTACGATCTTCATAATGAATGGTTGCTATATTGTTGTTATCCTATTTTTCCGTTCCGAAATCGGGTTGCAAAGATAGCGATTTTCACCGAGAAAGCAACAATTTTTCCAAATTATATGTATACCAGCCCGTTCGGCGGGAAACAGCGGGCAGGCGGAAGGTTGGCAGGCGACAAGCCGACAAAGGGCCAAGCGGCGGATGGACGGACAGGCAGGCGGCAGACCCGGCCGGTATACTGCCTGCCGGACGGCCAGGCGCTGCGGAGCTGTCCCGGACGTCCGCCGCCGCACCGATTGTGCAATGAACGATAAAAAATTCGTCATATGCCGGGTTTTTCGTATCTTTGCCTCCAAGTAAAACGAGAAAATGGAAAAGTTCGCAAGCGTCCTGTTATCCGGCCTACTGCTGGTAGCATGCGGCGGGAACCAGGCGCGGGCCAAGCGCCCCGAAGCCCCGGCAGCGCCGAAAGAATACACATATGCCGTACGGAGTGTACACCCCCACCCGACGACCAGTTACACGCAGGGGCTGCAATTCGCCGACGGCATGCTGTGGGAAGGCACCGGAGAGCACGGCGAATCGGTCGTGCAGACCCTCGACCTCGAAACCGGGCGCACGGAGGTGTTCGCACGGCTGCCGCAGGAGGATTTCGGCGAAGGGATCACGCTGCTCGACGGCAAGTTGTACCAGCTCACGTGGCAATCGAACAAAGCCTATGTCTACGACCTGGAAACAGGCAAGAAAATCAAGGAGTTCCGCTATCCAGGCGAAGGCTGGGGACTGACCACCGACGGGCAGAAGCTCTACATGTCGGACGGCACGGCCAATATCTACACGCTCGACCCTGCGACCTTCAAACGCGAGAAACGCACGACGGTGACGCTCAAAGGCATAGCGATCAATTTCCTCAACGAACTGGAGTGGATCGGCGGCAAGTTGTGGGCCAACGTCTACACGACCGACCAGATCGTCATTATCGACCCGGCGACGGGCGTGGTCGAAGGGGTCGTAGACCTCACGGGACTGTTGCCCGACGAGGAGGTTACGCCCACGACCGACGTACTGAACGGCATCGCATACGATGCCGCCGGGAAGCGCATCTTCGTGACCGGCAAGAACTGGAGCAAACTCTTCGAAATAGAAATCATCGGAAAGTAAATGGCAAACAAGTTATACGAGGTGCTCGAATCCCGCATCCTGCTGCTCGACGGCGGCTTCGGCACCATGGTGCAGCAGTACGGATTCACGGAGGAGGATTACCGCGGCGAACGGTTCCGCGACTGGAACGTACTGCTCAAAGGCTGCAACGACCTGCTGGCGGTGACACGCCCCGGGGCGGTGCGCGAAATACACGTAAAATACCTGCAGGCGGGTGCCGACATCATCGAGACCGACTCTTTCAACGCCAACGCCGTGTCGCTGGCCGACTACGGGCTGGAGGCATACGCCTATGAGATTTCGCGCGCGGCGGCCGGGGTGGCACGCAGCGCAGCCGACGAATTCACGGCCCGCAACCCGCTCAAACCCCGTTTCGTGGCTCGATGGGCCCGACCAACCGCACGGCCTCGATGTCGGCCGACGTCGGAAACCCCGCAGCCCGCGAGGTGACCTTCACGCAGCTGGCCGAAGCCTACACCGAACAGGCGCGCGGCCTCGTGGACGGCGGCGCGGATGTCCTGTTGGTCGAAACCGTTTTCGACACGCTCAACGCCAAGGCCGCCCTCTACGCCATCGACACGCTGGCCGCCCAGCTCGGACGCGCAATCCCCGTCATGATCTCGGGCACGCTGGCCGACGCCAGCGGCCGCACCCTCTCGGGACAGACCGTCGAGGCTTTCTACGCCTCGGTATCGCATGCGCGGCTCCTCTCCGTCGGCTTCAACTGCGCCTATGGCGCCCGACAACTGATGCCCTACCTCGAACGGCTGGCCGCGGTGGCCGAATTCCGCATCTCGGCACACCCCAACGCCGGGCTCCCCAATGTCATGGGCGGCTACGACGAAACACCCGAGATGTTCGCCCGCGACGTCGGCGAATACATGCGCCGCGGGCTGGTAAACATCGTCGGCGGATGCTGCGGCACCACGCCGGCACATATCTTCGAGCTGGCGAAGATCGCAGGGAACTACGCCCCGCGCCCCGTGCCGGCACCCAAACATGTCACGACGCTGAGCGGCCTCGAACCGCTGCGCATCGTCCCCGAAGCCAATTTCGTGAACGTCGGCGAACGCACCAACGTCGCAGGCTCGGCCAAATTCGCGCGGCTGATCCGCGAAGGCAACTACGAGGAGGCGCTCTCCGTCGCCCGCGCCCAGGTCGACGCCGGGGCACAGATCGTCGACGTCTGCATGGACGACGGGCTGATCGACGGTGCGGAGGCCATGCGCACGTTCCTCAACCTGATGGCGTCGGAACCCGAGATAGCCCGCGTGCCGGCGATGATCGACTCGTCGAAATGGGAGGTGCTCGTGGCCGGGTTGCAGGTCACACAGGGCAAGGCCGTCGTGAACTCCATATCGCTCAAGGAGGGCGAAGCCGAATTCCTGCGCCGCGCGCAGGAGATACACCGCTACGGTGCGGCCGCCGTGGTGATGCTCTTCGACGAGCGGGGACAGGCCGACACCTACGAACGTAAGACGGAGGTGGCCTCACGCGCCTACAAACTGCTCACCGATGCGGGATTCCCTGCCGAGGACATCATCTTCGACCCCAACGTGCTGGCCGTGGCGACGGGAATCCCCGAGCACGACAGCTATGCCAAAGCCTTTATCGACGCCACGCGCTGGATCAAGCACAACCTGCCCCATGCCAAGGTCTCGGGCGGCGTGTCGAACCTCTCGTTCGCCTTCCGCGGCAACAACGCCGTGCGCGAGGCGATGCACTCGGCGTTCCTCTACCACGCCATCCGTGCCGGGATGGACATGGGCATCGTCAACCCGCAGATGGTGCGGGTTTACAGCGAGATAGAGCCCGAACTGCTCGAACGGGTCGAGGACGTGATCCTCTGCCGGCGTCCGGACGCTGCCGAACGGCTCACCGAATATGCCCAGCAAGTGCGCACGGTTGCCCAGACGCAGCCCCAGGCTCCCGACGCATGGCGCGCGGGGACGCTCGGCGAGCGCATCGGCCACGCAATGCTCAAAGGCGTGGCGGATTTCATCGAGCAGGATGCGCTGGAGGGTTACGAAACCCTGGGCAGCCCGATGGCCGTGATCGACACGCTGCTGATGCCCGCCATGGAGCATGTCGGCACGCTCTTCGGCGAAGGCAAGATGTTCCTGCCGCAGGTCGTGAAAACCGCCCGCGTGATGAAGCGCGCCGTGGCGGCGCTTACGCCCTACATTGAGCAGGGGGCGGCCGGGGTGTCGAACCGCGCGGGCAAGGTGCTGATCGCCACCGTGAAAGGCGACGTGCACGACATCGGAAAGAATATCGTGGCGGTCGTGATGGCCTGCAACGGATACGAAATAAAGGATCTGGGGGTGATGGTCGAGTCGCAGCGCATCGTCGACGAGGCGGTGGCGTGGGGCGCCGACTGCATCTGTCTGAGCGGGCTGATCACCCCGTCGCTCGACGAGATGGCGCATGTCTGCGAGGAGCTGGAACGCCGCGCCCTGCGCATCCCGGTCATTATCGGCGGGGCGACGACCTCCGACCTGCACACGGCGGTGAAGATCGCCCCGGTCTACGCGGGCGTGGTTGTCCATTCGCCCAACGCCAGCCGCAACAGCCAGATACTGGCACAACTGCTGGGCTCCGACGGGGCGCTTTACGCCGACAAAGTCCGCACCGGACAGCAGGCTATGCGGAGCGAATACGAGCACGCCGAGCGCACGCGCAACCTGATCCCGATCGCCGAGGCGCGCAAAGCCCGCAAGGGCGCCACACCGCACCGTCCCGTCGTACCGGCGCACCCCGGACGGATGGTCTTCCCCGATTTCGACGTGGCCGATGCCGAGCCCTACATCGACTGGAACTTCTTTTTCCCGGCATGGGGGCTGAAAGGGCGTTACCCCGAGATCCTCGACCACCCCGAAAAGGGGGAGGAGGCCCGCAAGGTATTCGCCGACGCGCAGGCGCTGCTGGCACGTATCCGCGACGAGCGACTGCTCACGCTGCAGGCCGCCGTAGGCATCTTCCCGGCGCGTTCCGAGGGCGACGACATCTGGATCACAGACCCCAAGGGCCGCGAACACCGCTTGGCGATGCTCCGCAACCAGACCCGCGGGCAGGAAAACCTCTCGCTGGCGGACTTCATCGCCCCCAAAGGCGATTGGATCGGCTGCTTCGCCGTGACGGCGGGCATCGGGCTGAAGGAGCTGTGCGAAAAATTCCGCGCTGCGGGCGACGACTACAACGCCATCATGGCCAAGCTGCTGGCTGACCGCCTGACCGAGGCGTTCGCCGAAGCCGTGCACTCGTTCGTGCGGCGGCAGATGTGGGGCTACGAAACCGGCGAAGCGCCCACTCCCTACAGAAT
>OBJF01002776.1_pt1 | contig 12119 bp, 10 predicted proteins | sample 1519091 | NCBI WGS metagenome assembly OBJF01 (sample SAMEA2452124, study PRJEB22498) | human gut metagenome | biome: human feces; feature: human gut; material: feces | place: Australia | collected 2012
GTTCCCGGTGGCGGGCAGGTGCAGCCCCGGGTCGTGACGACGGCGGACGGCGCAAGCTGGTGGTACGCCTTCACCTCGTTTGAGGAGCAGATGAAAAGCCCTGACACGGTGAAATCGACCTTCCTCGCAGACATTGACAAGCTGTTTGCCGCAGCGCTCTCCGCACCGGAAATCGCGGGCATTATTGTAAATCCGTGGCACTGCACCCTGCAGCTGGATAAGGAGCTGATCCGCATCATCCAGCCGGGCCGTGCCGGCTGACGGGAGGATGTAGACGATGAAAATTCAATCTGTTGCTATTTTGGGGGCCGGAGCCGTCGGCTGCTATGTGCTGTGGGGCCTGGCCGACAAGGCCGCTGCTAACAGCCTGCAGCTTGGCGTCGTGGCGGAGGGTTCCCGCGCCGAGAGGCTGCGGCAAAACGGCTGCACGATCAACGGGCAGGTGTATCACCCGCAGGTCTTGACCCCGCAGCAGGCCCACGGCGTCGATCTGCTGATCGTCTCGCTGAAATACGGCGCACTGCCCGGCGCGCTGGACAGCATCCGCACCATTGTGAGCGAACGCACCGTTGTCATGAGCCTGATGAACGGCGTTGACAGTGAGGAGCTCATCGCCGCACAGGTCGGCGCAGCTCATGTGCTGCCCGCGCTCATCAAGGTGGCCTCCCACCGCACCGGGGACGGTGTGCGGTTTGACCCGGAGACGACCATCGGCATCATCTACGGGGAGCTGACCGCACCGTTTGACAGTGACCGGGTGCAGGCGGTGCGGGCGCTGTTTGCGGACACGGGCATTCATTTCCGTGTGACCGAGCATATCCGCGAGGAGATCTGGTCCAAGTTTCGGCTGAACGTCTGCAACAATCTGCCGCAGGCGATCCTCGGCGCTGGCGTCGGCTGCTACAGCGACAGTGCCCATATAAAGGCCATCAGCGACGGCCTGCGCCGCGAGCTGGAGGCCATTGCCGCCGCCAAGGGGATCGACCTCTCCAAGGCAGCTGCGGTCTCCACCCACGGCAGCACTGTGCCGCCAACCGCGCGCTACTCCACCCTGCAGGACCTCGACGCCGGGCGGCACACAGAAATCGATATGTTCTCCGGTGCGCTCATGCGCATGGGGCGCGAGTTGGGCATCCCGACGCCCTACAACGAATACACCTACCACATGATCAAGGCTCTGGAGGAGAAAAACGACGGCCTGTTTGACTATACGGCAACAGATGCTGTGACCTGCTCCCGGTAATAAGGAGATGCTGACGGCCCTTGCGGACGGCTGCATTTTTCTGAATTTTTTTATTTTTTGCAGAAAAAAACTCTCAATAGACGCCCGCGGTGGGACTATTGAGAGTTTTTTTCTGCATTTTTATAAAAAAAAATTACCTGCGGCTCTGTGTCGCCTTTTGGCAGTCTGCATTTTGGAAAAGCTCTGTTTCTCCTGCCGGCCCTCTCCCCTTCCCTGCCGGTTTCCCCGGATGCGCACGATTTTGTTTGCCGTTTTGTATATTATATATAAATTATTACGCTTTGTTTCTTTTGTGCTATTTTTTCAGCGGAGAAGATTTCTCGCAATACTTTTTGTTTTTTTTGTATACTTTTACGTACTATCGAAGATTCTTAGAAAATTTTTTGTTCAGAATAAAACTCGCAATACAAAAAGGAGAATTTTTCTGTTTTTTTCTTCTGTTGTCAGAAAATTTCTCTCAATAAGCCTTTTTTCCCTCTGCCCTCTCTTTTTTGTCACTGTGCTCTCCCCTGCTCCGCCGGAAAAGCCGCGAACTGATTTTTTCACTGCGCAGCATTTTTTTCTCAACAGCGCAGAAGAAAACTCGCATTTCGCTGTCTGCTTTGCCCGCAGCCGCTTGCGTACTGAGAGTTTTTTTCTGCCGAATTGAGAGTTTTATTCTGGCAAAATCAGCAGAAGAGAACTCTCAGCACAGCAGAATATTTCTCTTTTTTCGTGGGAAGAAAACTCTTTTTTCACAGGAATTTTTCTCTCAATTCAGCAGAAGAAAACTCGCAATCTACTTATTATATATAAAGAGATAAATTTATAAAATAATAAATAATAATTATAAGAAAAAAAATACAAATGGCACATTTATTTTTTATTGCGAGAAGCCGTTGACATTTTCCGCAATTGCGTGTATGCTTAATGTACTGTATTTGTGGAGGTGTAGGTCTATGTCTGAAAAGCGGAAAAATGACACCATCATTGAAGGCGAATACTATGACCCGGACCTCCCTGCGAAGGAAAACACGCCGCCGCAAAAGCACCGCCGCACCCGCTCTGCAGGCAATGTACCCAAGTACAACCCGGCGTCGGAATCGATCATCACCAAGAGTAATGACCTGATCCAAAAGACAAAATATGCCCTGCCAAAGCTGGAGCAAAAGGTGCTGCTGGCAATGATGGCACAGATCAACCCCAAGGAGACCCCGGATGCGGACCGCGTTTATTCGTTGAGCTTTTCCGACTTCGGGCGGCTGGCCGGGGTCAACATGCACGACAACACCTATCTGGAATACCTGAAGGACACCGTCAAAAGTTTGGAGGACCGCTCCTTCTGGAGCCTGGACCCGGCCAGCGACGGCCACCAGTACAAGGTCCTGTCCTGGCTGCAGCGCGGCTCCACCGTGAATGACCGGGACAAGCAGATCCGCGTGCGCTTCAATCCGGAGATCCTCCCCTATCTTTCCCAGCTGAAAAGCAACTATACCTCCTACAACGTGGAATATCTGCTGACGATGAACAGCACCTACTCCATGCGTTTTTACGAAATTTTGCTTTCCTACGACAACGGAGACACCGATTACGGCTACACGAACGGCTTGGTGTTTCAGCCGATCACAAAAGAGATACTGGACCGTTTCCCGGACAAGGCGCAGGACATCCGCGGCTTCAAGTACAAGGTGTTTGACATTCAGGAGCTGAAGGAGCAGCTCTCTCCCCCGCCGGAAAAGCGCAAAAAGGACAAGGAAAAGCCGCTGACCGAAAAGTACAGCAACTTCCACGATTTTGAGCGCTACGTCCTGACCAAGGCCAGGGACGAAATCAACCAGATGACCGACCTCTGGTTTGACTATATCCCGGTCCGCATCCGCGGCGGCAGAAAATACGAGCGGCTGTACCTGTTCATCCGCTACAAATCCGCGCAGGAGATGGACGCAGTGCGCCAGCTGCACGCGCAGAAAAGCGCTCGCAATGAGGAAGTCCCGCGCCGCAGAAGGACGCGGAAAACCACCGAGCCGGAACGAAGCGCGGCAGCTGTGTCCGTGGCAGAGCCGTTGGGGGACGAGCTGTTTACTATGACGGTGACGCGGGCTGTTCGCGTGCTGGAAAGCAGGGCGCGCAGCCAGACCCTGCAGGAAAAAATTTCGCCGGAGCTGTACAGTGCGGTGTCCTCGGTGTTGGTATACACGGCGCGTCTGCTGACCAACACCAACAGCGAGAAAAGGGCAAAGCAGGCGCAGGAGACCCGCGACGCGCTGAACCGCATCCTGGCCCAGCAGCACGATTTGACCTGCTGGGCGCTGGGCATGGCGCGGATGATGCTGACCAAAAAGGAGCACGGCCAGCTCAAGTCGCCGCAGTACAACGCGACCATTGTATACAACGCGATGGAGGATATTACGATCATCCCGATCGGCAGGGACGAGCTGCGCAGCGCTGGTGCAACGAATCATTTCAAGGCAGATCTATCCGTCTTTGATGAATAAATTTGCCACGGAGTTATAAGACCAAAAGGCATAACAAAAAGCGTATGGATACCCGGTCCGCAAAAAACTGCGGCATGGGCGTGTCTATATGCTTTTTTCTTTATGTAAAAATTTGCCACGGAGTTATAAGGCAATACCGCATAATTCTAAGTGCCGATACGGCGAGCGAGGTGCGGCAGCTGCTAAGCCAAAAGCGCAGATAATACTGGATGTCTTATCGAGCATTTTGGCAACGCAGATGCCGTGCCGCAGCCGCCGGAGCGGTGCTTAAGTCGTAAGGCGGGAATTATGCGGTATTGCCATAAGACTTTTCTGCCGCAGAAAGGCCATGCCAAAACTGCAAAAGTGCTGTTGACGATGCTGGCAAATGTGGTATACTATACATAGACGAAAACGACATAAAAAATAATTTGCCACGGTGTTATAACTACATAATGAAATGGGGAACAAGCGAATGGCTGCAACAGTGATAACCATTGCGGTGGAAAAAGGCGGCTGCGGAAAAACCGTAACGACCTCTAACCTTGCCTATCTGATGGGCGACGAGGGCAAAAAGGTGCTTTGCCTGGACACCGACCCGCAGGGCAACCTGACGTTTGCCATGACAGGCGGCAACGCCATTACCAGCAAGGCCTTTGCCAACCGCAGTCTGTATGATATGATCGACGGCTTCCGCTACAATACACAGACCAAAGATTTTATCGTCGAGTCGGAATATGAAAACGTGGACCTGATCCCTGCCAACGACCAGACGCCGCGCCTGTCCAAGCGGCTGGAGGATCTGTACACGGACGCCCAGCGGGACTATGACCGCGGCGACCCGAAGTATCTGGCCAGCGATACCGACGTGCTGGACTATTTCCTGCGCCAGGTCAAGGACGAGTACGATTATATCCTGATCGACACCCAGCCAAGCCGGGACAGCCTGCTGCTTTCCAACGCAATTGCCGCGGCGGACTATGTGCTGATCCCGCTGAAGTGCGATTCCTTCTCGGAGGACTCGGCGTTCCGCACCTATGTGCTCTGCAATGAGATGCGCAAGAGCAAGACTTCCCGCATCAAGGGCGTTGGCGTGATGCTGACGATGGTGCAGAAAAGTGCAGCCTCGCAGGACATCCGCAGTGACTGCCGGGCCAAGCTCGGCGCAACGCTGTTCAACGCGGAAATCGCCTTTGGCAAGAGTGTGGATAACAGCATCAACCGCTGCGTGCCGGTCTGCTACTCGGCCCGCACGCAGCCCCCGGCCAAAAGCTATGTGGCGGCGTATGAGGAGCTGAAAAAGCGCCTGGCGGAATTGGAGGAAAAGTAAGATGGCTATGAAAAAGAAGCCCGGCAGATCCAAGGTCGAGGTGGGCATTCCGTCCACCGAGGCGGTTTTCAGCGCCGGAAACAACAACGCCTCCGGCAGCCTGATTGCCAACCTGGCCACGCAGAACCGCGCCGAGCTTGCCTATGAGCTGCGAGAAATTGCCTTGCAGGACATCGAGCTGAACCCGGACAATGCAATTTTCCGCCAGCTGGACACCGACGAGGATGTGGAAACACTGGCCAACGACATTGACCGCAACGGCCTGATGCACAATTTGGTCGTATATCCGCGGACGGATGGCAAACAGACGAAGTACGTTCTGCTCTCCGGCGAGCGCCGCTATAAGGCATTGAATTATTTGCAGGCGCGCGGCGACGCAAAGTGGAACACAGTCAAAAACTGCCGTGTTGTCACAACACCGCTGAGCGACAACGAGAAAAAGGTCATGCTGCTGAGCGCCAACCTGCAGGTGCGCGGCGGCTTTGCCAACGAGATGATCCGCCGCAAGGCGGTTGCCGAGCTGGTGTCCTGCCTGCAGGCAGAGCCGTACAACCTGACAGCAGCCGAGGCAAAAAAGGCCATCAAGGAGGCAACGCCCATCAACGGGCGGCAGATCGATAAGGATCTGAGCATTGAAAAAAATCTGAATGAGGGTCTCAAGGATTTGCTGGATCGTGGCTTTGTGTTGCGCAGCGAGGCGGAGAGTTTTTTGCGGATGACGCCCGAGGAACAGAGAATCGCTGCCCAAATGCTGCAGCAGCTCTATGCTATTGCGTACAACGGCCCGGGCAGCGCAGCCATTCAGGACGAGAAAAAAGCGATTCGCGGGCGGTTCGTGGATGCACTGCGGACGGTGGCCGACACCAGCAGTATGCAGGATGCCCACGAGGCGTTGGTCGCTGCGGTGTTCACGGTCCAGAAGGAGATGGCGTGTCTGAAGGAGACCATCCGAAAGGTCAAGACCATCCCGCCGGAGCAGCCCGCCGCGCAGGTCGAGCAGACTGAGGTCATCCGGGAGGTCAGGGAAAAGACCGCCAGCGCCAAGGTACAGAGCAAAATTACGGGCAAGCTGTCCAGCCAGACGAGCCGCCTGGAAACGATGCTGCGCAGGAAGAACCCCGAGAAGCGCCTTGCAGAAAAATATACCCACGAGGAGCGCCAACAGGCCATGAAGGAGCTGGACGAGATGATCGCCACGGCCACGCGGCTGCGGGAAATCATTGCAAAGGTGGAGCGCAGCGCCGATGAAACCGAGGAAGTATAGGCTGCGTATCCGCCTGCACCGCAAAATTTACGACCTGCTTGAGATGGAAGCATTGTGGCAGGACAGTAAGATTGGTACGCTGGCCAACCGCATCTTGCAGGAGGAGCTGGCCAAGCTCCGGCAGGTCGGACTGGACCACTGCGTGTGCGGGGATGAGGACGCAGCATCCGCGCGGCGCATCGAGGCAGAGAAGCACCCCGAGAGCTATTACGTGCTGCCGTCGTTTGACTGCCGCGAAAAGTACATGCCGACCCATGGACGTGGCCTTGACACGAAGGGGCAGGTCACGCTGCTGGTCACAGCGGAGCAGCTGCAGCTGATCGACGCGCTGTTTGACCGGGAAAGCGGCTGTGTCCGCGGGCTTTACTCGGAATCCCAGGGGCAGACGGTCAAAAGCTACCGCTATCAAATCGTGGGGCTGCTGCTGCACAATCCCTTGCTGCAGGAGTTACAGAAGCAATAATTGTTACAGAAAAGGACTCGCAATGGATTTGCGAGTCTTTTTTTATAGGAAGTTTGTGGCAGGGCAGGGGAGAGAAAGGAGTATTGCGAGAAAATTTCTTAAAAAAATGAGAAAAAGTAAGAAAAAGCACCTGCTTTGTTATATAGAGAATGTAGGGGCGAACATTGTTCGCCCGCCAACCCGGTGCAGCAAGGCTTTTCCGGGAAGGCCTTGCACATAGCGCGCGGGCACGGGCGAGCAATGCTCGCCCCTACAGAGTTTTATCACGGCAAAATGATTTACAAACAGTAATAGTAAATTAAATGTTTCCAAATTGTACTTTTATTGCCCTGTATTGCGAGAGAATTTCTGCAAAAAAAGAAAAAATCAGAAAAAATCTCCGCCTTGCAACTGCGTTTTATATCTGCTACAATAGCGGTAAAAATAGGGGAGGTCTGCACATGGAACCGGAAAAGCTGTTGGAGGCGCTGCACACAGCGGAAAAACTCAAGGACACAACGCGGCATTGCTATACATCGAAGGGACGGCATGAGAGCGTGGCCGAGCACAGCTGGCGCATTGCGCTGATGGCGTTCTGGCTGCGGGATGAATTTCCGCAGGCGGACATGGACAAGGTCATCCGCATGTGCCTGATCCACGATCTGGGCGAGTGCTTTACCGGGGACATCCCGGCGTTTGACAAGACCGCCGCCGATGAGGCCGCCGAGGAAGCACTGCTTTCCCGCTGGGTCGATTCACTGCCAGAGCCGGTCTGTACCGAGATGCGGACGCTGTACGCGGAGATGGCCGCCTTGCAGACGACGGAGGCCAAAATCTACAAGGCGCTGGATAAAATGGAGGCCGTTGTCCAGCACAACGAGTCCGCGATTGCGACCTGGGAGCCGCAGGAGTATGCGCTGAACCTGACCTACGGCGTGGAGCAGTCGCAGTTCTCGCCCTATATGCAGGCGCTGCGGGAGGCCATCCGGCAGGAAACGCTGCGCAAGATGGAGCAGGAGGGCGCGACACCGCAGCCGTGAGAACGGTATAAAAAATCCTCCTGGCGGGCAGAATAGAAGGTAATGATTCTGCCGACAGGAGGAAACCAAATGCGAGAAATGTTCTGCTTTCAGTGCCAACAAACGGCGCATAACACCGGCTGCGACGGCAAGGCCGGTGTCTGCGGCAAAAAGGCCGACACCGCCAACTATCAGGATGAGCTGATCGGGGCACTTATCGGGCTGGCGCGGGCGGCGCGGGCTGGGACACCGACACCGCACACCGATGAATTGATTTTGAAGGGCCTGTTCACGACGATCACGAACGTGAACTTCAACAACGAAACTATCCTGCAATGCAAGGCGGAAATCGAAAAGGAAAAGGCTGCCGTCGGCCCCGGGCAGCTTGACGATTACGACCTTGCCGCGCTTTGGGCGGCGGGAGAGGACGTGCGATCATTGAAATCGCTGATCCTCTTTGGGCTCAAAGGCATGGCGGCCTATGCGTACCACGCCCGCGCACTGGGGAGAACAGACCCCGCTGTGAACGCCTTTTTCTATGAGGCACTCGAGGCCATCGGCGCAGAGAAAACGCCTGACGAGCTGCTGGCGCTGGTGCTGAAAACCGGAGAAGTCAATCTGGCCTGTATGGCGCTGCTGGACGCAGCCAACACCGGCGCATACGGTGACCCCGTGCCGGTCACGGTGCCGCTGACGATTGAGAAGGGCCCCTTCATCGTGGTCAGCGGCCACGACCTGCACGATCTGAAGCTGCTGCTGGACCAGACCGCGGGCAGGGGCATCAACATCTACACCCACAGTGAGATGCTGCCCGCCCACGGCTACCCGGAACTGAAAAAATATCCGCACCTCAAAGGCAACTTCGGCACGGGCTGGCAGAACCAGCAGTCAGAGTTCCACAACATCCCCGCGCCCATCCTGTTCACAACGAACTGTCTGATGCCGGTGCGGCAGAGCTACAGTGACCGTGTGTTCACGACGTCGGTGGTGTCCTACCCGGAGCTGACCCACATCGGGGACGACAAGGATTTCACCCCGGTCATTGAAAAGGCGCTGGAATGCGGCGGCTACCCCGAGGATCACCCGATGACCGGGATGAACGGCGGCAGCACGGTCATGACCGGCTTTGCCCGCAATGCGGTGCTGTCCCACGCAGAGCAGATCGTCCGGCTGGTCCGGGAGGGGAAGATACGCCACTTTTTCCTGATCGGCGGCTGCGACGGTGCAGCACCGACGCGCAGCTACTACACGGACTTTGCACGGATGACGCCGCCCGACACGCTGATTCTGACGCTGGCCTGCGGCAAGTACCGGCTGAACGATATGGATCTGGGCAGCATCGAAGGCATCCCGCGCGTTCTGGATTGCGGGCAGTGCAACGACGCCTACAGCGCCATTCGCATTGCGCTGGCGCTGGCCGAGGCGTTTGGCTGCGGCGTCAACGACCTGCCGCTTACGCTGGTGCTGTCGTGGTATGAGCAGAAGGCTGTCTGCATTTTGCTGACGCTGCTGTATCTGGGGCTGCGCAATATCTACCTTGGCCCCACGCTCCCGGCGTTCGTCTCACCGAATGTACTGGACTTTCTCGTTAAGCAGTACAACCTGACGCCCACGGGCGACCCGAAAACAGACTTGGAAAAGATACTGAACCGACAATAACAACATCCGCCGTGCAGAGGGACGCCTCTCTGCACGGCGGATGCTTTTTTACGGCTTTTGGCTTCTTCAAGCAAATGGGCGTTTACACCTTCACCAGCTCATACGCCTGCGTGCCGATGCCAAGGGTCTCGGCGGTGTCGATGGTGTGGGTGCCGTGGCGGCTGTTGACGCGCTCCATAAAGTGGTCGCGGCCCGGGTCATTGCTGTTTATGACCAGATCAATGCAGGCGCGGTCCAGCGCGACGGGGTCAAGGCTCGAGAGGATGCCCACATCGTTCATGCAGGGGTCCTCGGCCACGGCGCAGCAGTCGCAGTCAACGGAAAGATTCTTCATGACGGCGACATAGGCGATCTTGCCCGCAAAGTGCTTTGCCACGGTGGAGGCGGCGTCTGCCATGGCTTCAAGGAAGGTATCCTGCTCGGCGCAGTTCTCCCACAGGATGTTTTGGTCGGTGACCTTGCCGCCGGAATGGATGTACGTCTTGCCGGCGCTGGACGCGCACCCGATGGACAACTGCTTGAGCGCACCGCCGTAGCCGCCCATCGGGTGACCCTTGAAGTGGATGAGCACGAGCATACTGTCATAATTCTCGATGTTCTTGCCCAGATAGTTGACCTTGAGGACCTTGCCGTTCTCGACGGGCCATTCGACGTCCGGACCCTCGGCGTCCATGATGTCAACATCAAACAGGTCGCTCCAATGATGCTTCTTCATCAGCTCGATGTGCTTGGGCGTCTCGTTGCGCGCGCCGCCGTAGGCTGTGTTGCACTCAACAACGGTGCCGTTGACGGCGTCGATGACGGGCTTCATAAACTCGGGGTGCAGGTAGTTCTGGTTGCCGTCCTCGCCACTATGGACTTTGACGGCCACCTTGCCGGGCAGCTCGATGCCCAGCTGGCGGTACATCTTCACAACGGCTTCGGGGGTGAGTTCGTTGGTGAAATAGACAGTAGATTTAGCCATAATAGGGGAACCTCCGTTTAAAATAGTAGCGTGATAAAAGGCTTCCCCCTCGGGGGAAGGCTATTGAAACCGCAGCGGCAGCTCCGGTTCGAACCCTTACTTTTGCCTTTCTGCTGTCTCTAGCATAGCATGAAAGCCGGGTTTAATGTCAAGTGGTTTTGCAAAAAATGAAGCAAAAGCCTTGCAAAACACGACAAACTGTGCTACTGTAAATTTGTACAAAAGGGGAGCTTGCGTAAAGCGGGCTGAGAGTGGGCTGTATCGCCCTGACCCAAAAGGCAGCGCCGCCGCGGTGCTGCCTGAACCTGATTTGGATAATGCCAACGTAGGGAGATACCGTAGCACTGCGCTTCTTGTGAGCTTTTGTGCGGATATGTCTTTGCAGGCGTATCCGCATTTTTACTTATAAGGAGCGTTTTTTATGCTTGGTACCTGTCTTGAAAATGTGCGCAACACTGTGCCGCTGGTGCACAATATCACGAACTATGTCACGGTCAACGACGTGGCCAACATTCTGCTGGCCTGCGGCGGCAGCCCGATCATGTCCGACGAGCCGGAGGACGTCGAGGACATCACGTCGATCTGCGGCGGCCTGAACATCAACATCGGCACGCTGAACCAGCGCAGCATCGAGGGCATGTTCCGCGCGGGCGCAAAGGCGAATGCCCTCGGCCATGTCGTGCTGCTCGACCCCGTCGGCGCGGGCGCGTCGGCCCTGCGCACGAACACCGCCGTCGAGCTGATGGAGAAGATCAAATTCACCGTCATCCGCGGCAATATCTCCGAGATCAAGACGCTGGCGCTCGGCAGCGGCACGACGAAGGGCGTTGACGCTGACGTTGCGGACGCCGTGACCGACGCAAATCTGGACAGTGCCGTCAAATTTGTCAAGGACTTTGCGGCCAAAAGCGGCGCTATCGTCGCCGTCACCGGTGCCATCGACCTTGTCAGCGACGGCACGGCCTGCTATGTCATCCGCAACGGACGCCCCGAGATGGGCAAGATCACCGGCACGGGCTGCCAGCTCTCCGGCATGATGACGGCCTTCGCCGTTGCGAACCCCGACAATAAGCTCGAGGCTGCCGCCGCGGCGGTCTGCGCCATGGGTCTGGCGGGCGAGATCGGCTGGAGCCGCATGGCCGAGGGCGACGGCAACTCCACCTACCGCAACCGCATCATTGATGCCATCTACAATATGGACGGTGCAACGCTGAATGGGGGCGCCAAGTATGAACTGCGATAAAAATGATCTGCTGCTCTATGCCGTCACGGACCGCCACTGGCTGGACGGGCGCAGGCTTATCGACGTTGTGCGCGAAAGCCTTGACGGCGGTGTGACGATGGTCCAGCTGCGCGAAAAGACGCTGGAGGAGGGGAAGTTCCTCGAGGAAGCGAAGGAGCTGCAAACGCTCTGCCGCGAGCGCGGTGTGCCGTTCCTTGTGAATGACAACGTCGAGATCGCCCGCGAGATGAACGCAGACGGCGTGCATGTCGGCCAGAGCGATATGGAGGCGCAGGACGTCCGCGCGATTTTGGGCCCGGACAAGATTCTGGGTGTCTCCGCCCAGACCGTGGAGCAGGCCGTTCTGGCCGAAAAGCACGGCGCGGATTACCTCGGCGTCGGCGCGGTGTTCCCGACCGGCTCGAAGGACGACGCCGACGATGTGAGCTATGAGACGCTCAAGGCCATCTGTGGGGCCGTGTCCATCCCCGTTGGCGCCATCGGCGGCATCACGCAGGAAAAT
>OBJF01002780.1_pt1 | contig 12108 bp, 9 predicted proteins | sample 1519091 | NCBI WGS metagenome assembly OBJF01 (sample SAMEA2452124, study PRJEB22498) | human gut metagenome | biome: human feces; feature: human gut; material: feces | place: Australia | collected 2012
GTCAGGTCGTAGTCACTGTACCAGCCGGTGAAGCGATAGCCCGAGCGGGTGGGCGCCTGCGGCGGCGCCAGGGGCGTTCCACGGAGCACCTCCGTCGGCGCTACGCCGCTGCCGCCGTTACTTTGGAAGGTCACGCGGCACTGCTCTGACACCACCACCGTGACGTCCCGGGCAGCGGCGGCATAGCGGCCCATGCCGTCCTCGGTGGACACCAGGTAATGGCTGCCGGTTATGGCGGACGCACCGCCGTCGGCCAGGACCTTCAGCTGAAAGGAGCCGACGACCGTCTCATCCGCCCAGTCCGCGCCGCCGCCAAAGTCTACGTAATTCATGTAGACCGCCTGACGGCCATCACGCAGCGTGACCAGCGTCGTCTTGACGCCCTCGCGGAGCAGGGTGCCATCAGGCTGATAGGCGAAGAAGGCAGGATCGAAGCATATCTCGTCCTGCATGGCGAACATCGGCCCTGTGCCGGTGGTCCGGCACAGGGTAAGCGATACCGTTACGGTATCGCCGGCGGCGGCATGGTACGTCGCCTCTCCGTTGGCGGCAAGGCGGAATTCATAGCGCCGGCTGTCGTCGCCCCAGGCCAGGGACGGCGCCAGCAGCAGCACCGCCAGCAGCGCCAGAACTACCCGCTTCATGGTCCGCCTCAGTTCAGGAAGTCCTTGAGCTTCTTGCTGCGAGAGGGGTGCCGCAGCTTACGCAGGGCCTTGGCCTCGATCTGGCGAATACGCTCACGGGTGACGTTGAACTCCTTGCCTACCTCTTCCAGCGTGCGGGTACGGCCGTCCTCGATACCGAAGCGCAGCTTCAGCACCTTCTCCTCCCGGGGCGTCAGGGTACCCAGCACGTCCACCAGCTGCTCCTTCAGCAGGGTAAAGCTGGCGGCCTCGCTGGGCTCGGATGCGGCCTCGTCGGGGATGAAGTCGCCCAGATGGCTGTCCTCCTCCTCGCCGATGGGCGTCTCCAACGACACGGGCTCCTGGGCGATCTTCAATATCTCGCGGACCTTGTCCACGGGCATATTCATCTCGGCGCTGATCTCCTCGGGGCTGGGGTCGTGGCCCAACTCCTGCAGCAGCTGGCGGGACACACGGATGACCTTGTTGATGGTCTCCACCATGTGGACGGGGATGCGGATGGTACGCGCCTGATCGGCGATGGCGCGGGTGATGGCCTGACGGATCCACCAGGTAGCGTAGGTGGAGAACTTATAGCCCTTGGTGTAGTCGAACTTCTCCACGGCCTTGATCAGGCCCAGATTGCCCTCCTGGATCAGGTCCAGGAACAGCATACCGCGGCCCACATAGCGCTTGGCGATGGACACCACCAGACGCAGATTGGCCTCGGCCAGCTGCTGCTTGGCCTTCTCGCCGGCCTTGATCTGCTTTTTCAGCTCGACCATCTCCGACTCAGGGATGGTCTCGCCGTCCGCCTCGGCCTGCGCCACACGCGCCTCGGCCTCGCGGCCGGCGGACATAACGGTGGCCAGCTCCACCTCCTGATCGGCGGTCAGCAGGGGCACCTTGCCGATCTCCTTCAGGTACATACGCACGGGATCGTCAATGTTGAAGCTGTCCACCAGCGTGTTGGGGTCGACCAGCTCCTCCTCCTCGATCTCGGCGATCTCATCCATAGCGGGCTCGCCATCCTCATCGGGCAGGTCGGCCAGGAAATCCTCGCTGCCTACCTCGATGCCCAACTGCTCCAGAGAGTCGTAGATGGAGTCCATCTGCTCGCTCTCCAGGTCCAGCTCGTCCAGCACGTCGGACAACTCACCGGCATCCAGCTTGCCCTTCTTCTTACCCTTGGTAAACAGGTCGCGCAGCTTCTCGTTGCCGTTCAGCAGCGCGGCCGCCGGCAGGGACGCGATGGTCTTTTCGTCCAGGCCGCCCTTGGCGGGCTTCTCCTGCGCCGGCGCGGCCTCCTGCAAAAGCTGGTCCGCCATCTGCTCCAACTGCTCCGCGGTGTACTTTTCTTCGGTCATGTTCGCTTTCCTCCGTAACCTTTTTTATCTTTATACGTCTCCATCGCCGCCGCCAGCGGATCCGTGCCGCCGGTGCGCTTGGTGTGTTCTTCCCGAATGATGCGTATGTAATCCGCCAGCGCCTGCGGCGCGTTGGCTGCGGATTCCGGTTTTTGCAGCAGCGCCGTCAGGTGGTTCATCTCCTCCGGCGTCAGCACCGCGGCCAGCGCCGCCATGCTCGCGTGCCCCCGCCGCTGCCACAGCTCACCGTAGATGCGCCCCAGCAGCGGCGAAGAGAATTCCTCCGGCCGCACCGGCATTTCCGGCGGGAACAGGCTCTCGTCCTGCATCAGCAGACGGATAACGCCCTCCTCCGCCAGCGCGCTGCGTACATTCTGATAACGGATGCTGCGGTCCGCGGGCTGCAGGGCCGATATCGGGTTCATCTCCTGACGCTCCTGCGCCTTCCGTGCCTTGGCCTGCACCCGCTTGGCGGCCCGCTGGACCTCCATCCGCATGGCCTCCGCCGGCAGGGACGCCGCCTCGGCGGCCCGGGTGGTATAGACCTCCCGTTCCACGGGGTCATTTAGTTTACATAATGTTTCAGCGATCTCCCCTGCGTAGGCGATGCGGCCCTTGTCGTCCTTCAGGTCATACTTGGCCGCGATCTCAGACATCGTGAATTCAATGCCGTTTGCGCTGCCGGAAAGCAGCTGCTCAAAGGCGTCCTTGCCCTGGTATTTGATAAAGTCGTCGGCATCCTGCTTTACATAATGTCCATCCACTAATCGCTGCGGCAGACGCAGGACCTTCACGGTGAACTCGCTGTTCTGCAGCAGCTCCAGCGCCCGGTCCGTGGCCATCTGGCCCGCGCCATCGTTGTCGTAGCACAGCACCAGCTCCCTGGTGAAGCGGCTCAGCAGACGTATCTGCTCCTGGGTCAGCGCCGTGCCCATGCAGGCCACCGCGTTGTCGAACCCCGCCTGGTGCAGCGTCACCACGTCCAGGTTGCCCTCGCACAGGATCATGTTGGGCCGCTTGGTCTTTTTGGCCAGGTTCAGGCCGTAGAGCACCCGGCGTTTGCTGTACGCCACCGTTTCGGTGGTGTTCATGTATTTCGGCTCCGACTTGTCGATCACGCGGCTGCCGAAGCCCACCACGTCGCCCCGCACGTCGATGACCGGCAGCATCAGCCGGTTGCGGAACTTATCGTACAGCCCGCCGTTTTTCCCGTTGACCACCAGCCCGGAGGCCAGCAGCTCCTGCTTGGTGAAGCCCTTGTCTGTCATGGCGCGGAGCAGCGCGTCCCACTGGTCCAACGAAGCGCCCATGCCGAAGCGCACCGCGATACCCCGCCGTATCTGCCGCTTGTCCAGATACGCCTGCACCGCCGCACCCTGCGGAAGCTGCAGCTGGTCGTAGTACCACCGCGCCGCCGCGCGGTTCAGCTCCAGCACCCGCCGCCGCAGCCGGTCAGCGTTGCTGCGGGCCTCGTCCTCCGCCGGCAGCGGGATGTTGGCCCGCTTGGCCAGGAACTCCACCGCCTCCGGGAACGACAGGCCCTCGATCTCCATAATAAAATTGATGACGCCGCCGCCCTTTTTGCAGCCGAAGCAGTGGTAGATCTGCTTGTCCGGCGCTACGGAGAACGATGGCGTTTTCTCGTTGTGGAAGGGGCACAGGCCGAACAGGTTGCCGCCCTTGCGCGTCAGCGTCACGTAGCTGGATACCACGTCCGCAATGTCGTTCCGCGCCACCACTTCGTCCAGAAACTGGTCGCTGAAATGCACGAAAAGCCCTCCTTTCCCCCGCCGAACCGCGGTGCAAAATAAATCTGACAATATACTATACCAAAAAACTTCCTCAAATCCTCTTTTTTCGCAAAAGTTTTTAGCCGTGACGGATGAGGTGCCACAAAAAAACCCCGTAGGAACGCAGCATTTACTATACCTCCCGCGGCAGCGGGAGGGTTATATATTTATCTCACCCCGTCAGGGGTGAGATATTATCTATCCCTGGCCGACAGGCCAGGGATAATTAAGCGCAAAAAAGAAAGGCCCAGCGGGCAAGCAATCTTTATTCACCCCACCCCCGCCAGGGGGTGGGATAATTAAACGCAAAAAAAGAAGCACCCGGTAGGGTGCTTCTCTTTTTTGAGTTTAATTAGAACTCCTTTTTCTTGCCGATGACGACGGCGGAGCCGGCGACGGAGGTCAGAGCCATACCGACGTACATAGCGATACCAGCGTCAAAGGTCTTGGGGGAGGTGTTGCCCTTGTTGTCAGTGGAGGGAGTAGTGGGAGTGGTGGTGCCGGCAGTCCAGTAAACCCAAACGGTCTTGGAGAAAACGGGGGAAGGCAGCTGCTCACTGTAAGCGGCGGTGGGGATATCGCCCTTCTTGCTGGTCAGAGTGGCGACCTGGCCGCAACGGGTGCACTTAGCGGTGCCGGTAACAGTGCCGTCAGCAGCCTTGTTGCTATCGACAATTTCCCATGCGTGACGGATATAGGTGAAGTCGGTGTTTTCAGTCGCAGAAACAACGGAAATCACCTTGCCGCCCACCAGCATATAAGTGGAGCTGCTGCCGGCCTTGTAATAATCGCCATCCTCATCAACGTACAGGGGCAGAGCCTTGCCGTTGCTATCCACAAAACTGGAGGTGGGATATACATCGCCGCACTTGATGACAGTGCCACCGTAAGAAACCTCAGTGCCCTTCAGAGTGTAGGTGATAGTAGAAATGCTGTCAACTTTGTCCAGGTTCACCTGCTTGCCATCAACGGTCAGACGATAGTTGGCAGAATTCGCACCAACCTCGACCAGGTACAGGTGATTAGTTCCATCGCTAATGGTGTAATAGCCGATAGTGCCGGAAACGAACTTGTCGTTCTGCTTGGTCTCATAGGGGCTGGTGTAAGTGATAGTCTTGCCGGTCATGTCGACCTTAGTCCAGGCATTGGCCTTGAACTCGTACAGATCGCCATAGGTGATGGCGAAAGCGGTGGTGCACAGTGCCAGAGCCATGACCATGGCCAGCACAGTTGCAATGATCTTCTTCATGTTTGTTTCCTCCATAAAAATTTGTTTGTGTCCGGTTCGGCTTCATCCTCCGAGACAGCGTTTACAACGTAAACATCATTATGTTGTAAAAATTTTTACGGATTTTATTACCAGTTATTTCCATTTTTGAGATAGTGACATCGCGCCGTTAAAAATCGCCCGGAATTGGAAATAATTTCCATTTCTTCCATAATTTACCAGTAATTTACGCAATTTATCTGAGCGCCTGCAAAGCGTAATTCCTGTGTAACGCAGCATTTATGCAATTCAAATTGAGATTTTCAAAAAATGCAACAACTTAGCTGGAAAAATTTTCCAGTCAAAATCGAAAAGTCATTATGTAAACTATTCGGCCCGAAATGCGCCCCAAATCCCGTTCATAATTCGGTTACAATTTACTCGGTGAAAGCGTTGTCTGTGTTTTTGTGCGTAAAAGGAGCTTCGCCGCCCCTGCGGCGCGGAGGCTGGCGCGGAGGCTTACGCGGCCGCTTGCCCCAGCCACGGTAGGGACGTTTTCTTCTCCCGGGCGGGCGATTATCAAATCGCGCCTATTGCCTGCACTTTTCTGAACACACCGGCGCAGAGACGTTGAACAGCGCGAAAAATTGGCTAAAAACGCGAATTATCCTTGAAAAACAGTTTGCAAAGTGGTATCGTACTATTTGGCCTTGCAGGGGGCTGCGGCATAGGGGTACACCGCACGGCAGGGGGGATCAACAAGGGGACACGAAGCCGAGGGGCTCGCTGCGCGGGAGAATGTACAGTGCACGAGCGCGCTTCGCAGGGGGCAAAGGCTCCCGAGAGACGGATATCCGTCCCCCGGGAGCTTTTTTCTGTGCAGCTTTTCGGTTCTCTTAAAAATTTCCTGCGGTTTTCTTGCTTTTATCGAAAAATATGGTATACTGATAGCACTTGTATTGCGCCGTATGGACCGAGCGCTGTCTGGACACACTATGTTTGGCGCTTTTGACGCCGGCACAGCGCCGCCGCATACAAGCACCGATGACTTGAAAAGAGGGAAACTGCCTTGAATAAATACATGATCCGCGGCGGACGAGAGCTTTTTGGTGAAGTGACCGTCAGCGGTGCGAAAAACGCCGCTGTAGCTATCATCCCTGCCGCCCTGCTGGTGGATGGCGTATGCCGTATCGAGAACATCCCCCAGATCAGCGATGTGACCCTGTTCTTCTCTATTCTGGAGGAGCTGGGCGCAAAGGTGCGCGTGCTGAACCAGCACGCCATTGAGATCGACTGCCACGCCATCCACTCCACCCGCCCGTCCTACGATCTTGCCCGCCGTATCCGCGCCAGCTACTACCTGCTGGGTGCGCTGCTGGGCCGCTTCGGCCAGGCCACCGTGGCCATGCCCGGCGGCTGCAACTTCGGCGTCCGGCCCATCGACCAGCATATCAAGGGCTTCACCACCATGGGCGCTGAGGTGTCCGTGGAGGGAGGCTTCATCCACACCGCCGCCAAAAACGGCCGTCTGGTGGGCGCGCCGGTATATCTGGACGTGGTGAGCGTGGGTGCCACCATGAATATTATGATGGCCGCGGCACTGGCCGAGGGTACCACCACGATCGAAAACGCCGCCAAGGAGCCGCACATCGTGGACCTGGCTAACTTCCTCAACTCCATGGGCGCCGACATCAAAGGCGCGGGCACGGATTCCATCAAGATCCGCGGCGTGAAGCGCCTGACCGGCGGCTCTTACGGCATTATTCCCGACCAAATCGAGGCGGGCACCTATATGGCCGCCGTGGCGGCCACCGGCGGCCAGCTGCTGCTGAAGAACGTCATCCCCAAGCACATGGAGTGCATCAGCGCCAAGCTGATGGAGATGGGCGTATCCGTCACAGAAGATGACGACTCCCTGCTGGTGCGGCGCAGCGGTCCGCTGACAAAGACCAACGTCAAAACGCTGCCCTATCCCGGTTTCCCCACGGATATGCAGCCCCAGATCACCGCGGTGCTGGCGCTGGCGGAGGGGACAAGCCTGGTGACCGAGGGCGTATACGGTGCCAACCGCTTCAAGTATGTGGATGAACTGAAGCGCCTGGGCGCACACATTCAGGTGGACGGCAAGGTGGCGGTTGTAGAGGGCGTGAAGCAGCTGGTGGGTGCCCCCATTCAGGCCTGCGATCTTCGCGCCGGCGCAGCACTGGTCATTGCCGGTCTTGCGGCGCAGGGCACCACCGAGCTGAGCCACATCAACTATATCGAGCGCGGCTACGAGAATCTGGTAGGCAAGCTCCGCGCGGTGGGCGCGGATATCTCCCTGGTGGACGTGCCCGATGAGGCTGACACCGAGACCCACGCAGGATAACACGAAGCCATCCAGCGCCCGCTGCGAGAGGCCGCAGCCAACTGCGGCTTGCCGCGGCGGGTGTTTTCGTTCAGAGAGGACATAGACCGTTGTTGACCGTACATATCTTAGCCAGTGGGTCTGAGGGTAACTGCCTGCTGGTCAGCGCCGGCGGGACCCACCTTCTGGTGGACGCCGGTATCTCCGCGCGGCGAATATGCGGCGCCCTGCAGGCGCTTGCCCTGTCCCCGTCGGACATCTCCGGCGTTTTGCTGACCCATGAGCACACGGACCACATTTGCGGCGTGGCGACGCTGACAAAGCAGCACCGTCTGCCGCTGTACGCCAGCCGTGGAACGGCGGAAGCCCTGTGCCGCAAGAGTTCCTGCGTGTCGGATGTACTGCGTGTCATTCCGAGGGCAGGCGCTTTCGACATCGGGAACGCCCGGATCACCGTATTCCCCACCAGCCATGACGCCACGGAGAGCATCGATTTTCGCGTGGACCACGGCGGAGCCGGCATCGGGATACTCACGGATACGGGCTTTGTCACACCGGAGGCTGAGCAGACGCTGGCAGGCGTTGACCTCATGGTGCTGGAGAGCAACCACGACGAGGAATGGCTGCTCTCCGGGCCGTATCCCTATTACCTGAAGCAGCGTATCCTGGGTGCGCGGGGCCACCTGTCCAACGCCGCAGCCGGCGCGTTTGCCCGGCGGCTGGCAGAAGGTGGGACGCGGCAGTTCGTGCTGGCCCATCTGAGCCGGGAAAACAATACCCCGGAGCGGGCACGGCAGACACTGGAACGGGCGTTGGCGGGACTGGACGCCGCCGTGACCGTGGCGCCGCGGTCGGAGCTCAGCGGGCCGTACACGGCGGAGGTGTGCGTATGCAGCGAGTGACCATTCTGTGCGTAGGCAAGCTGAAAGAGAAGTTCTACATCGACGCGGCGGCGGAGTACGTCAAGCGGCTGCAGCGATCCTGCAAGCTGGACATCGTGGAGCTGCCGGAATACCGCCTGCCGGAGGAGCCCTCCCCGGCGGAGATACAGAAGGCCCTGCAGGCCGAGGGCGCGGCCATCCGGGAGCGTCTGCCCAAGGGCGGCGCGGTGGTGGCCCTGTGCATCGAGGGCAAGCCCTGCTCCAGCGATGAGCTGAGCCGCCGGATGGCGGACTTCGGCGTGCAGGGAAAGACGCAGATCACCTTTCTCATCGGCGGCAGCGTGGGACTCAGCGAGGACGTGAAAAAGCTGGCCGACTGGCGGCTGTCCATGTCCCCCATGACCTTCCCGCACCACATGGCCCGCATTATGCTGCTGGAGCAGCTCTACCGGGCATACCAGATCGCCGCCGGGACAAAATACCACAAATAGGAGGCAGACTATGGACAACTGGAATTTCACCGGGAAGCCGGATGTGCCCGCCTGGCCCAAGGACGCGCAGGGACAGGACGAGAAGGCCGTGCTGCTGACGCAGACCTTCGATTCTCCCGCCGACACGGACATGATCATCTCCCTGCTGGCGGCCTACGGCATCCCCTGCTTCAAGTATTACGATCTGGACGGCGGCGCGGGGAAGGTCATCAACGGCTTTTCCGGCTACGGCGCCAGCCTGTATGTGCCCGAAGCGCAGCTGGAGGAGGCAAAGGACCTGCTGGCCTCCCGGCCGGTGGAGGACGAGGAAACGGAAGAACACGCCTGAAAGGAGTTTTTGAATATGCTGGACTATAAGAGGGAATACGAGCGTTGGCTGGCCAGCGACGCGCTGAACGCCGACGAAAAGGCCGAACTGCAGGCCATCGCCGGGGACGAGAAGGAGATCGAGAGCCGGTTCTACGGCCCGCTGGAATTCGGTACCGCCGGACTGCGGGGCACCATGAAGGTGGGCCTGCACCAGATGAACGTACACGTCATCCGCTGGGCCACCCAGGGCTTTGCCGACGTTATCGCCGCCGAGGGCGACGAGGCCAAACAAAAAGGTGTGGCCATCTGCATGGACTGCCGCGTGAACAGCATGGCTTTCGCCCGTGCCGCGGCGGAGGTCTGTGCCGCCAATGGCATCCGCGTGCGTATTTTCGAGTCCCTGCGCCCCACGCCGGAGCTGAGCTTCGCCGTGCGGTACTATGGCTGCCAGGCGGGCATCAACGTGACCGCCAGCCACAACCCCAAGGAGTACAACGGCTACAAGGTCTACTGGGCCGACGGTGCGCAGCTGCCGCCCCAGCACGCCGCCGCCATCGCCGCCCGGCTGGAGCAGATCGACATCTTCACCGGCGTGAAGCGCATGGCCTTTGACGACGCGGTGAAGGCCGGTCTTATCACCCTTTTGGGTGAGGAGACGGACAAGATGTTCATGTCCAACGTCATGGCTATGATCAATGACCGTGCCTCCGTCGCCCAGGTAGCCGACAGCTTCAAGGTGGTATACACCCCCTTCCACGGCTGCGGCTGGAAGCTGGTGCCGGAGGCCCTGCGCGGCCTGGGTGTGAAGAACCTGTACTGCGTAGAGCAGCAGATGGTGCTGGACGGCACGTTCCCCACGGTGGCCTCCCCCAACCCGGAGAACCCGGAGGGCTTCTATCTGGCCATCGAGCTGGCCGACAAGGTGGGTGCGGACTTCATTCTGGGCACCGACCCGGACAGCGATCGTGTGGGCATTATGGTCCGCGGTGCGGACGGCAAGTTCATCGCCGTCACCGGCAACCAGACCGGCGTGCTGCTGCTGGATTACCTGATCGGCGCCATGCGCCGGGCGGGTAAGATGCCGGAGCATCCCTATTTCCTCAAGACCATCGTCACCACCGAGATGGCCCGCAAGGTGGCCGAGAGCAACGATGTCACCTGCTGCGACACGTTCACCGGTTTCAAGTTCATGGCCGAGAAGAAGAACGCGCTGGAGGCCGCCGGCGAGGGTCACGTCATCATGTCCTATGAGGAGAGCTACGGCTATATGCTGGGCGACTACGTGCGGGATAAGGACGCCGTCACCGCGTCTCTGCTGATAACGGAGATGGCCGCTTGGTACGCCGCCAAGGGCATGACGCTGTATGACGCCCTGCAAGCACTGTACAAGAAGTACGGCTGGTATGGCGAAAAGACCCATAACCTGGTCATGCCCGGTCTGGATGGTCTGGAAAAGATGGCGGCGCTGATGGAGCGCCTGCGTACCGCACCCCCGGCCAACATCGCCGGTGTGGATGTGGTGGTCCGCAAGGATTATCAGGACGGCAGCGCCGTGGACTGCGCCACCGGGAATGTCGGTAAAATGGAGCTGTCCGGCAGCAACGTCCTGCGCTTTGAGCTGGCCGACGGCACCACCATCCTGGTGCGGCCCTCCGGTACCGAGCCGAAGATCAAGGTGTATATCCTCACCAAGGGCGTCGACGCCGCTGAACGCGACGCCAATATCGAGAAGTATTCCGCCTGGGTCAAAACCCTGACAGAGTAATAGAAAAGACCGCCGTACGGCGGTCTTTTTTGCGGTTGTCTACCCAGGTGGAGGAATAATTAAGCACAAAAAAGAAAGGCCCCGTAGGAAAGCAGCATTTACTATCCCTCCCGCGTTAGCGGGAGGGATAATTAAAGTCAAAAAAGAAGCCCCCGCAGAAAAACAATCTTTACTATTCCTCCCGCGGCAGCGGGAGGGATAATTAAACACAAAAAAAGAAAGGCCCAATGGGCCTTTCTCTTTTTTGAGTTTAATTAGAACTCCTTTTTCTTGCCGATGACGACGGCGGAGCCGGCGACGGAGGTCAGAGCCATACCGACGTACATAGCGATGCCAGCGTCAAAGGTCTTGGGGGACTTGTTGGTGTCGGTCTTGGTGTCGGTGGAACCAGCGGTCAGAACCACATAGGTACCAGCCTCAGCCTCAGTGGCATTCAGATAACCCTTGTCAAACATAGCCTGAGTGTTGTTGGTGGGAGTATAGCTAATGCGATCAGCCTTGGCAGTAGCGGTCTTATCAGCGGTCTCGGTCAGGTCAGTGCTCAGAGCATAGGTAGTACCGCAGAGGATGCACTTATAAACGGTAGCCTTGGAAGTGCCATAGGTATCATCGGTCTTCACCAGCACATGACCCTTGGCCAGCTTAATCTCGGAAGTAGTATCAGCGGCAGTGCCAGCTGCGTAGTACTTAACAACGTTCTCCATCTTGGTGCCAACATAAACAGCGGTCTTGGTGGCCAGCAGAGTTTCCTCATACTTGTCCTCATAAGCCTCAACATCGTCAGCCTTGACATACAGATGGTTGTCCTTGTCAATGTAGACGTTGACAGCCCAACCATCAGCGGTGCAGGTAGCAGCAGCGGCAGCCTTGTACTGCTTCAGGGTAATAGCCTCATAACCCTCATTCTCCAGGATTTCCTGAACAGCAGCAGTAACCAGCTTGGTGCCCTCTTTGTCGGTGAAATACTTACCATTACCATCGGTATAATAGGTTTCCTTCAAGGTCTTGCCTTGGCCGGCCTCAACCTTGGTGATCGCCGCGAAAGCGGTGGTGCACAGTGCCAGAGCCATGACCATGGCCAGCACAATTGCAATGATCTTCTTCATGTTTGTTTCCTCCATAAAAATTTGTTTGTGTCCGGTTCAGCTTCATTCTCCGGAACAGCGATTTACAACGTAAACATCATTATGTTGTAAAAATTTTTACGGTTTTTATTGCCAGTTATTTCCATTTTTGAGACAGCGCCGCCGCGCCGTTAAAAATCGCCCGGAAATGGAAATAATTTCCATTTCTTCCATAATTTACCAGTAATTTACGCAATTTATCTG
>OBJF01002790.1_pt1 | contig 12062 bp, 10 predicted proteins | sample 1519091 | NCBI WGS metagenome assembly OBJF01 (sample SAMEA2452124, study PRJEB22498) | human gut metagenome | biome: human feces; feature: human gut; material: feces | place: Australia | collected 2012
TTCCCCACTCCGTATGGAACAACGCACAGGCAGAAACCGTCATGATAGGCATTACGCTGAAAAACAACGAAAATGGTAAATAAGTCGATACACCGCACGAATCAATTTCGTATACCGTGCCCCCAATGCACTCATTCTATCCTGGTAACTGAAAAGCCGCAAGCAATGTTTGCGGCTTTTCAAATTTTATCGTTTGAAAGATCAGGGATTGCGGATCAGCTTCACAAAAAACACCTCTCCCCGATCCGGCCGGAGGGTACAAATGTCCCGAAACAAAAAACGTATCGGCCATTCTATCGCGGCAGCCCATTCGAACGACTTTGCCGCGTTGCAGAGACAAAAAAGCTGTGTTTCCGTACAACATTTCGCCCCGGTTCCACTCTTCGGCAGAGCGCGCTCGACTTCGCGTTACCGCATGCCGCCCGTCCTTCCCTCCGTCGGACCGGAGGCGACCTTGCGAACTCCTGATTTTCGCCTGCCAGCCATACGACCAACTTTTATCTTCAGACCGCTCCGGATAAATTTGTCCACCCCGAAAATAAAAAAGGTTGCAAACGAATGTTTGCAACCCAGCCGACCACCCGGTCGTTTGCGGAGAGAAGGGGATTCGAACCCCTGATACGCTTTAGACGTATACGAGCTTTCCAGGCGCGCCTCTTCAACCACTCGAGCACCTCTCCTCGGATGGGCAAAGATAATGATTTTTCCGGCAATCGGCCAAATTTCGCTCCTACTAATTCACCGTCCGGCACGATATTTTCCGGCCACTGTCGGCAAAAGACGCTCCCGCATGCTTCAGAACCCGGGCAAACGGCATTCATTCCCCCTGGCTCCCGCCCATTCGCCGTCAGGCAAAAGGCCGCGTGCCTTATAGCCGAAGAACGGCCGGCACGGAACCGACCCTACCCAAAAACGAATCTCCAGGCGCAAACGGTATAACGCCGTCGCACCCGCTACTTGTCCGCAACCATCTGCTTCCACTCCGGATGCCGCAGAATATAACGGGCCATGAATCGACACAGCGGAACCACTTTCAGCCCCTGCCGTTTCAAATCTTCCAACACCGCCAGCGTCAACTGCGAGGCGATACCCTGTCCGCAGAACCGATCGGGAACGCCCGTATGGGTAACGGCGATACACCCGGGACCGCACTCCTCGTAATCCACCGCTGCCGTAGCACCGCCCAAATCGAATTCATAACGTCCGAGCGCCTTATTATTCTTCAATTCATACTTTTTCATAACTATCGAATATTGATTGTATGCAAAGAAGAACAAAATCCGCACCGCAACCCACATTTCGGGAAAGAAAAAACCGGACCGGGCGATTTGCCCGGTCCGGTATCGCAATCCGCACGAATCGGCTACGCCTTGCCGGCCGATCCGAGAACTTTCTCGCATTTGTGCATGTAGAGCTTCTTCATCTCCTCGCGGGCCGGCCCCAGGTATTTGCGGGGATCGAACTCTGCGGGTTTGTCGGTCAGCACCAGACGCACGGCGGCCGTCATGGCCAGACGGCTGTCCGAGTCGATGTTGATCTTGCAAACGGCGCTCTTGGCGGCACGGCGCAACTGCTCCTCCGGAATGCCGATGGCATCCTTCAGCGCACCGCCGTGCGTATTGATGATATGCACGTACTCCTGCGGCACGGAAGAGGAACCGTGCAGCACGATCGGGAACCCGGGGATGCGTTTCTCGATCTCCTCCAGGATGTCGAAACGGAGTTCGGGCGGCACGAGCACGCCGTCCGCATTGCGCGTGCACTGCTCGGGCTTGAACTTATTGGCTCCGTGCGACGTGCCGATCGAGATGGCCAGCGAATCCACGCCGGTCTTCTTCACGAAATCCTCCACGTCTTCGGGACGGGTGTAGGTGTGGTGTTCGGCCGAAACCTCGTCCTCGACACCGGCCAGCACACCCAGCTCGCCCTCCACCGTCACATCGTGCTTGTGGGCATACTCCACGACCTTCTTCGTCAGCGCCACGTTCTCATCGTAAGGCAGGTGCGAACCGTCGATCATCACCGACGAGAAACCCATATCGACGCAATCCTTGCAAAGCTCGAAGGTATCGCCGTGATCCAGATGCAACACGATCGGAATGTTCTTGCCCAACTCCTTGGCATACTCCACGGCACCCTGGGCCATGTAGCGCAGAATGGTCGGATTGGCATACTTGCGGGCACCCGACGACACCTGCATAATCACGGGCGACGAAGTTTCGACGCACGCCTGCACGATGGCCTGCATCTGCTCCATGTTATTGAAATTGAAAGCGGGAATGGCATACCCACCCTTGATCGCCTTGGCAAACATCTCGCGGGTATTCACCAGGCCCAATTCTTTATAAGATACCATAATTATATAATAATTTAAGAATTTATGCGTTTCAATCTTTACAAAATTAAGCATTATTTCCTAAAGAACAGGCACTTTCCCGAATAAAAATCAGACGGGAGAAAAAATAGCGCTCAAACGGAATATTCTGATTTTATTTTAGTAAATTTGCGAATAATTGGCAATTTTTCTAACGCTACAATAAAGACCTCAACACCATGTCGGAATTCATCTATCAAGAACCATTCCCGATCGAATGTGACAAGACGCAATATCGTCTGCTGACCAAAGAGTATGTCAAGATCGTCGAATGCGACGGACGCCGCATTCTCAAGGTCGATCCCAAAGGTATCGAACTGCTGGCCCGCGAAGCCTATACCGACGTATCGTTCTACCTGCGCCCGGCCCATCTGGAGCAACTCCGCCACATTCTGGAGGATCCGGAAGCTTCCGACAACGATAAATTCGTGGCCTACACCATGCTGCTCAACCAGACGGTCGCCGCCGAAGGCGAACTGCCGACCTGCCAGGACACCGGCACGGCCATCTGCATCGGCAAGAAGGGCGAGAATGTCTTTACGGGAGCGGACGACGCCGAATGTATCGCCCGGGGCGCCTACGAAGCCTACAAGGAGCGCAACCTGCGCTATTCGCAGGTGGTGCCCTTCACGATGACCGAGGAGAAGAACTCGGGCACGAACCTGCCCGCACAGATCGATCTCTACGCCGACAAAGGCAACGAATACAAATTCCTGTTCATCACCAAAGGCGGCGGCTCCGCCAACAAAACCTTCCTCTACCAGCAGACCAAAGCGCTGCTGAACGAGAAATCGCTTCTGGAATTTTTCCGCTCGAAACTCATGGATCTCGGCACCTCAGCCTGCCCGCCCTACCACCTGGCCGTCTGCATCGGCGGCACGTCGGCCGAAATGTGTCTGGCGACCGTCAAGAAGGCTTCGGCAGGTTACCTCGACCAGCTGCCCACCTCGGGTAACGAAGGAGGACGCTGCTTCCGCGACCTGGAGTGGGAACAGAAAATCCTCCAGATCTGCCGGGAGAGCGGTATCGGCGCCCAGTTCGGCGGCAAATACCTCGTACACGACGTGCGGGTGATCCGCGCTCCGCGCCACGCGGCGTCGTGCCCCGTCGGCATCGGCGTAAGCTGCTCGGCCGACCGCAACATCAAAGCCAAAATTACCGAAGAGGGCATCTTCCTCGAACAGCTCGAGAAGAACCCGGCCCGCTTCCTGCCCAAAGAGGCTCCCGCCATGTCGCCCGCCGTGGACATCGACCTGGATCAAGGCATGGACAAGGTGCGCGAAATCCTCTCCAAATATCCGATCAAAACGCGCCTGAATCTGCGCGGCACGCTCATCGTGGCCCGCGACATCGCCCACGCCCGCATCAAACAGATGCTCGATGAGGGCAAGCCGATGCCCGAATATTTCAAGAAACACCCGATCTATTACGCCGGTCCGGCCAAGACGCCGAAAGGAATGCCTTCGGGCAGCTTCGGACCCACGACGGCAGGCCGTATGGATCCTTACGTGGATCTGTTCCAGGAGCACGGCGGCTCGCTGATCATGCTGGCCAAGGGCAACCGCTCGCAACAGGTGACGGACGCTTGCCGAAAACACGGCGGATTCTACCTCGGTTCGATCGGCGGTCCGGCGGCTGTGCTGGCCAAAGATTCGATCAAATCGGTCGAAGTGGTCGATTTCCCGGAACTGGGTATGGAAGCCGTCCGCAAGATCTACGTCGAAAACTTCCCGGCCTTCATCCTCGTGGACGACAAAGGCAACGATTTTTTCGCGCAGCTCAAACACTAAACGCTCCGCCCCGGCCGTTATAGGGGCAACCAAGGAAACAGACAGTCAATGAAAGGTTTTTTCTGTAAAATAACCCTCGCATTATGTTTCGTAATCTTCGTCGGCTCCGCAGCAAGAGCCGACGAGGTTACTTTCAGCGCCAACGCCCCGATGGTCGTCACGGCAGGCGAAAGTTTCCGGGTGGAGTTCTCGCTCAACGCCACGCCCGACGACGATTCGTTCGAAGCGCCGGATTTCGGGGCGTTCGACGTACTGGCCGGCCCGGCGATCTCCCAGGGACACTCGATCCAGATCATCAACGGCGCGATGACCAAAAACGTCAATTATACGATCACCTACGTATTGCTGGCCCAGGACGCGGGCAACATCACGATCGGTCCAGCCTCGATCAAGGTCGATAAAAAAAGATACAAGACCCAGCCTCTGCCGATCGAGATCTCCGACAAACCGTCGGCAGGCAGCGCCCGGGCTCCGCAGGGAAATTCAGACTCTTCGGATGAAAGTATCGAGGAGGAAGCCCAGGGACAGATTGCCAAAGACGATCTGTTGCTGCGCGTCCACATATCGAAACAGTCGGTCTTCAAAGGCGAACCCCTGCTGGCGACCTTCAAGCTCTACCGCCGGGTGGCGATCGTGGGCTACGAAGACATTAAATTCCCCTCCTTCAACGGCTTCTGGACGCAGGACATCGACGTTTCGAACGCCATGTGGCAGCGTGAAACCCTGAACGGCAAGGTCTATGAATCGACAGTCGTAAAAGAGTGTCTGCTCTACCCGCAGCAGGCGGGTACGCTCGTGATCGAACCCGCAACGATCACCGCCATTGCACAAGTTATCGTACAGAGCCGCCGCAATATCGATCCGTTCTTTGGCGGCGGGCACGAAGTCTATAATTTGCGGCGCAAGTTGCAGACGCCCCGCGTGAACATCACGGTCAAAGAGCTCCCTGCGGGCGCTCCGGCCAGCTTTACGGGCGCCGTCGGCAAATTCTCCATGGACGCGTCGCTCTCCGCAGACCAACTGGCGGCCAACTCGGCCGGGACCTTCACGGTGAAAATCACGGGACAGGGCAATCTGCCTTTCATCCAGGCTCCGAAACTGACGCTGCCCGCCTCGTTCGAGCAATACAACGTCAAAACCACCGAATCCATCCAAACGGCGACTGCGGGAACCTCCGGCTACCGGCAATTCGAATATCCGTTCATCGCGCGCGCCGAAGGGACGTACCGTATCGATTCGATCCTTTTCACCTACTTCAATCCCGACCGCCGGGAATATGTGACCCTCTCCTCGCAAAGCTTCCCGCTGCAAATCACACCGGATGCCAACGGCGGAGAGAGCTACATGGTCAAAGGACTCTCCAAGGAGGACGTTCAGATGCTGGGACAGGACATCCGTTTCATCCGCCTGGGCAAGGCACACCTCCAGCCGATGCACGAGCCATTCTTCCTGAGCGGACTCTATATCGGACTGCTGGCTGCGATTCTCGTCCTTTTCGCCGGAACTTACATCGCGCTGCGCAAGCAGATCCGCGACAGCCAGAATGCGGCTTTGATCCGGGGCCGGCGGGCCAACAAAGTGGCCATTCAGCGTTTCAGAATAGCCAAGAACTATATGGAAGAGCACAACCAGCACGCCTTCTACGAAGAGATGCTGAAGGCTTTATGGGGGTATATGAGCGATAAATTCAATATCCCGGTAGCCAATCTCACCAAGGAAAATGTCCGCGAGGAGCTCCACAAGCGCGGGGCTGCGCCGGAAGACACCCAGCTCTTCTCGGAACTCATCACCCGCTGCGACGAAGCCCAATATTCGCCGGTGGCTTCGGCCCGTATGAGCGACGTATATCGGGACGGCCTCGAACTGATTTCCCGCATCGAATCGATCATCAAACGCTAAAAGCCATGAAACGATATATTCTCTTTCTCCTCGCCACGCTGTTGAGCGCGGCAGTTTCGGGGCAGACTGCCGCCCGAACCGATTCGCTGGCTCAACACCCGCAATCGGAGCAAACCGCCTCGGCAGCTTACGCATCCGATCCCGACAAGTTGTGGGATCAGGCCAACACGGCTTACATCAACAACGACTTTCCTACGGCAATTTCGCTTTACGAAACGATTCTGTCGAGCGGCAGGCAATCGGGCAAACTCTACTATAACCTGGCAAATGCCTATTTCAAGGAGCAGGAAATCGGTCGGGCGATCCTCAACTACAACCGGGCGCTGAGGCTCAATCCCGGGAACGAAGACATACGCTACAACCTGCAAGTCGCTGAGAAAATGACCAAAGACCACATCGACGCCGTCCCCGAATTTTTCGTCAAAACCTGGTTGTCGAATCTGCGCAACCTTTTGAGCAGCACGACATGGGCCGTCCTCTCGCTGGTCTTCCTGGCGGCAATGCTCGGCTCGGCGCTTTTCTATCTGCTCTCCCGTCGTCTGGTACGACGCAAGATAGGATTCTACGGCACCGCGACAGCCTTTCTGCTGCTGGTACTGACCCTCTGCTTCGCAGCCATCGACCGCCGGGAGGCGATCGACCGCACATCGGCCGTCGTACTGCGGGATGCCGTCGCCGTCAAAAGCTCTCCCGATCAGAACTCGACCGATCTCTTCATTCTGCACGAAGGCACCAAAGTAGAAATTTCGGACCGTCTGAACGGCTGGTGCGAAATCACCATCGCCGACGGCAAAAAGGGCTGGATGGAGTGCTCGACGTTCGAAACCATCTAAAAAAACCGGATCCGCCCCTGCGAATCCAAAAATTTCCAAGAACGTGTCCAGACTGCTTCAAGACGTGACCGGAGAACTGTCGAAACTCCCAGGCATCGGACGCCGCACGGCGTTGCGCCTGGCGATCCACCTGCTGCGCATGGAACCCGATTCGGTAAGCAACATGACACGCAGTATCGACCGATTCCGCCGCGACATCAAATACTGCAAATTGTGCAACAACCTCTCGGATGAAGAAATCTGTCCGATCTGCGCCGACCGGGAGCGCGACCATACGACCGTCTGTGTCGTAGAACAGGTCGCCGACGTACTCTCGATCGAAAATACCCGCCAGTACCGTGGACTCTATCACGTATTGGGCGGTGTAATCTCTCCGATGCAGGGCATCGCCCCTTCGGACCTGAAGATCGACCTGCTGATCGAGCGGATCGCCCAGGGGACAATCCGGGAAGTGATCCTCGCCATCTCGACCTCGGTCGAAGGCGAAACAACCCTGTTCTATCTGCTCAACCGGCTGCGCCAGTACCCGCAGGTGAAAGTCACGTCGATCGCCCGGGGGATCGGCTTCGGCGACGAACTGGAATACGTAGATGAACTGACGATTACTCACGCACTGATGAACCGGCGGGAAATCGAATAGGAAACTCGCACCCGGAAAATCCGAACCTCCGCCAAATACAAAGCAACCGCGAATATCCGAAACGAATATTCGCGGTTATTTTTCCACCGGGCCGACATTTCACCGCTGATCGACGAAATGAAGCTTATCGGTATCGAATCCCTGTTTTTCGACCTGGTCCAGAATCCGGACCAGCACCTGCGTAGATAATCGAGGTCGGCGAGCGAGAATCCATAAATATTTGGCCGATCGGCCGCTTACGACGACCCACTGCCGCTCGGCAGCGGAATCGCATGCCGGCATCGTATAGTCGCTATAAAAAAACCAAAAAGACGAAACCCGCAGGCATTCGTAATCGGCAGACAACCGACCTTTTGCACTCGAAATCCGGTCCCGGCCCGTTCTGCCGTCCTTGCCCCGATAGACGATTCGCATTTTACTTTCCGACAATAATCGGTAAACCACCCGGGATCCGACCGTCCCCTCCTGAAACGGATGATCGAAACGAGCGATCTCGTACCACTCGCCGACATACAAATCGGGATTCGCCCACGGTCCACTGCCGACAGCGGCAACGACCGGTCCCCGACCATACGCGGCGCCCGCCACAAGCAACATCGCCGCAAACAGCATATATTCGATTTTCACCCTGGTCATAACGAGGGTGTATCGCATATTCTATACCGGATTACGTCTATTGCAAAGATTCCTGCAAACTTTTCAGCGTGCGGTAAATTCCCTCGGCATCATAACCGCACTGGGCATACAGTTGCGCGGGCGTTCCATGTTCGACAAAACGATCCGGAATACCCAGGTTCACGACCTTCGGCAGATAGCCGTGCTCGCAGAAGAACGCGACGACGGCTTCTCCCACGCCGCCGCGCAAGGCTCCGTCCTCGACGGTCACCACACAACGGAACTTACGTCCGACCTCGTGCAGCAACTCCTGGTCGAGCGGCTTGGCGAAACGCAGGTCGTAATGGGCCACCCGAATCCCGTCCGCCTCCATACGCGCAATGGCCTCGGAAGCAAAATTGCCGACCGTGCCGATCGTAAGGACCGCAATCCGCTCCCCGTCCTTCAGGCAACGCCCCCGCCCGATTTCCATCGCTGCGAACGGCTCATCGCGCCAGGCGACGCCCGCTCCGTTACCGCGCGGATAGCGGATGGCGAAGGGCCGACCGGCCTCGAGCGCCGTAAACATCATGTTCCGAAGCTCCAGCTCGTTCATCGGCGCAGCCACCGTCAGATTGGGAACCGTACCGAAATAGGCCAGATCGAAAGCGCCGTGATGCGTCGCTCCGTCCTCACCCACCAGACCGCCCCGGTCAAGGCACATGACCACTGGAAGGCGCTGAATCGCCACGTCATGAATCACATTGTCATAAGCCCGCTGCATGAAACTCGAATAGATGTTGCAGAAAGGCACCATGCCCGCAGCCGCCAGTCCGGCGGAGAAAGTCACGGCATGTCCTTCGGCGATACCGACGTCGAAACAACGCTCCGGCATCTCTTTCATCAGAATATTCATCGAACTGCCCGACGGCATGGCAGGCGTTATCCCCACGATCCGCTCGTCGGCACGGGCCAGATCGAGCAGCGTCTGTCCGAAAACATCCTGATATCGGGCCACCTCGGTCTTGCTGACGATCCGCTCGCCCGTTTCCGGATTGAATTTGCCCGGAGCGTGCCATACCGGCTTATTGCACTCGGCAGGCTTATAGCCCTTTCCTTTTACGGTCATCACATGCAGCAGCTTGGGACCCTCGATGCGCCGCAAGGCCGCCAGCACCCGCACCAGTTCCGGCAGATTATGTCCGTCGATCGGACCGAAATAGCGGAAATTCAGACTTTCGAACAGATTGCTGTTCTTCAACAGCCCTTGCTTGACGGCATTGCCCGCTTTCTGACAAAACCGCAAAACAGCCGGCGTATGGGACAAAATCCGCCACAAACGGCGTTTGATAGCGTTGTAGCGCCTCGACGTCGAAATCTTGACCAGGTAGTTCTTCAAAGCCCCGGTAGCCTGGTCGATGGCCATGTTGTTATCGTTGAGAATGACCAGCAGGTTGGTCTGCTTGCTCGCTCCGGCGTTGTTCAACCCTTCGAACGCCAGACCGCCCGTCATCGAACCGTCGCCGATCACGGCCACCACCTGCCGCTGCTCGCCCTTGAGTTCCGCAGCTTTGGCCATACCGAACGCCGCCGAAATCGACACGGAGGCATGTCCGCCGCCGAAAGCGTCGTAAGGACTCTCGGACATACGCGGGAAGCCGCTGATACCGCCCAGCTTGCGATTGGTCCGAAACGCCTCGCGGCGCCCGGTAATGATTTTATGGGCATAGGTCTGATGCCCCACGTCCCACACGATTTTATCGTCAGGAGTATTGAATACGTAGTGCAGAGCGACGGCAAGCTCCACCGCCCCCAGGCTCGAAGCCAGGTGTCCCGGATTGGACGAACATTGTTCGATGATGTACTGACGCAGTTCGTCGCAATACTGACGCAAGTCAGAGCCCGACAACTTCTTCAAGTCATCGGGCGAATCAATCCGATCGAGCCATTTATATTCCGAATGCATCATGGATAGGCAAAGATAGCATTAAAAAACGACATTTTTTCGAAATTTTTCCTATCTTCGCATTATCAAATTCCGCTCCGCTTATGAAATACGACAGAATACTCCTGAAACTCAGCGGCGAATCCCTGCAAGGGATTCAGAAATACGGTCTTTCGACCGACGTGCTCCACAGCTATGCGGAGCAAATCAAAGCCGTCGTCCGAACGGGAGTCCAGGTAGGCATCGTCATCGGCGGCGGCAACATCTTCCGGGGACTTCAGGGCGCCCGCAAGGGATTCGACCGCGTGAAAGGCGACCAGATGGGGATGCTGGCCACGATTATCAACTCGCTGGCCCTGCAGTCGGCCCTCGAGGACAACGGCGTGAAAGCGAAAGTCCTCACCTCGATCCGGATGGAACCCATCGGAGAGTATTACTCGAAAGCCAAGGCGCTCGACTACCTCGAAGCCGGATACGTAGTCATCATCGGCGGCGGCACGTCGAACCCCTATTTCTCGACCGACTCGGCATCGGCGCTGCGCGGCATCGAGCTCGAAGCCGACGTCATGCTCAAGGGTACGCGCGTAGACGGCGTCTATACGGCCGATCCGGAGAAAGACCCTGCTGCGGAGAAGTTCGACGAAATCACCTTCGATGAAGTTTATCGTCGCAACCTGAAGGTTATGGATATGACCGCCTTCACGCTTTGCCGCGAAAACGGCCTCCGGGTCATCGTCTTCGACATGGACACTCCGGGCAACCTGGAAAAGGTGCTCGCCGGAGAGAAGATCGGCACACTGGTCAAACTCTGAAAACCTATTATATCGCTATGACCGAACGTAAAAAACCCAATAACAAACGTCTTATCCTGATGATCGTCCTGCTCGCGGTCGTCATCGCCCTGATGTGGCTGCTGCCCGACGGGTCGCAGCCTGCAGCCCCCGCAACGGACGCTCCGAAAACCGAACAGACCAAGAATACGAACGATACGCCCGACGACATCGAGGCTACGACCCTTGTTAAAGCCGGGACACAGGCACCCGATTTCCGGGTGGAAATGTTCGACGGCACGACCTTCACCCTGGGCAGTCTGCGCGGCAAAGTGGTGCTTCTGAATTTCTGGGCGACCTGGTGCGGTCCCTGCCGCGAGGAATTGAGCCGCGTGCAGAAGGACATCATCGATCGCTTCAAGGGGAACGAAGACTTCGTTTTCCTGCCCGTATCGCGCGGCGAAACCCGCGAAACGGTCGCCGCTTTCCGGGAAAAGATGGGTTATACGTTCCCGATGGGACTCGACCCCGAACAGAAAATTTACAGACTTTACGCCTCCAACTACATTCCGCGTAATTTCCTGATCGGCAAAGACGGCAAAGTTATTTCCGCGACCATCGGTTACGAGGCCCCCGAATTCGACGAACTCATTCTGCTGATCGAGCGACAACTCAACTCCGCCAACTAAACAAATACGACATATGGATACCAAAACCATTCTTTCCGAAGCTTCCGACCGCATGCAGAAAACGATCGAGCACCTCGAAGAAGAGCTGCTCAACATCCGGGCAGGCAAGGCGAGCCCGACCGTGCTGAACGGAGTTTTCGTAGATTATTACGGATCTCAAACCCCGATTTCAGGCGTGGCAAGCGTCACGGTACCCGATGCCAAGACCATTCTGATCCAGCCCTGGGACAAAAACCTGATCCGCGCGATCGAAAAGGCGATCATCGACTCCAACATCGGGCTGACCCCCTCGAACAACGGGGAGCAGATCCGACTGTCGATCCCGCCCCTGACGGAAGAGCGGCGCAAAGAGCTGGTCAAGCAGGTACGCCAGGAGGCGGAAACCGCCCGCATCAGCTTGCGCAACGCACGCCGGGACGCTGTCGAAGCCTTCAAGAAGGCCCAGAAGGAAGGCATGTCCGAAGACGAGGCGAAAGACGGTGAAACCCAGGCGCAGAAGCTGCTCGACAAGTTCACCAAATCGCTGGA
>OBJF01002792.1_pt1 | contig 12058 bp, 10 predicted proteins | sample 1519091 | NCBI WGS metagenome assembly OBJF01 (sample SAMEA2452124, study PRJEB22498) | human gut metagenome | biome: human feces; feature: human gut; material: feces | place: Australia | collected 2012
GTTCCTCGTAACCGATTGACATTTGGCGCATGAGGACGAAAGCACGCATGATGGAGATATTCACCTTAACGGCTGTATCGCTTCTTAAAACGGATGAAATCATGGCGACCCCTTGCTCGGTGAACACAAAATTTTGATAACGAGAGCCACCCCATCTTGAGGTCACAGTTTGTGACCTCAAGTTTGTTTCGTCCCCTGTTTCTTTTTCTAAGGTCATAACTTGTGATCTTAAAGATTCCATTTCCTCTTTGGTAAGCTGAAACATAAAGTCGTCCGGGAAGCGGTCGATATTACGTTTTACAGCCTGTTTCAATGCTTTTGTTTCCACTTGGTAAAGTGCCGCAAGGTCACTGTCGAGCATGACACGGCAACCTCTGATTTCATAAATCTTGCTTTGGATGATTTGTAAGTCCATAATTTCGTCATTTAGATGTTAATAATATTGTTCTCTTTTAATTTCTCTGAAACTTTTTCCATTGCCTTGTATAGCTGAAAATCAGTAACTTTTCCACAGTTCAAAGACTTTCTTCCTGTGAGTTTATTTACTGTTTCTGTTGCTAAACCGTTACCCTTTAAGATAGTGTAAACGAACGTATGTCTTGCAAAATTGAAGGTAAGCTGCTTTTCTATTTTACATTCTTCGCCTACTTCTTTAAGGTAGTAATTCATCTTTTGAATGCTGGGTACAGGCAGCAGTAATCCTGTGCTATTTGAATATTCACTGTATTTCTCTAAAATAATACGTGGTATATCCAAAAGAGGAATATTCATTGGAACGCTGCTTTTCTGTATATAAATCTTTATCCAGTATTTCCCGTTAGGAGTAACGACTAAATTCTTTGTAGTCAGATTTTTAATATCGTTATAATTTAATCCTGTGAAGCATGAAAAGAGAAATATATCCCGGATTTTGTCTAAACGTACTGTTGTAAATCGGGCTTTCAAAATAAGACTAACTTCTTCTAATGTTAGGCAAGTATTTTTAATTGGTAATAATTTCATATATCAATTAATTATAAGATTATTAGTATGTAGTTGGTAAGGAACTGGTCACAGTTTGTGACCAGTTCCGGTTCTATTATAAAGTAACAGGGCTTTTGATATTGATTTTTTGTGCCAATAATTCCATGTCGTTACTCAACTTCGTATCTATCACTTTTGCGTATATTTGTGTAGTGCGAATATCCGTGTGTCCCAGCATTTTAGAAACACTTTCTATGGGTACACCATTGGCTAAAGTAATGGTCGTTGCAAACGTATGGCGGGCAAGATGGAAAAAGACAAGCAAAGAGAGCAACGGAAACGAAAAGAAAGCATAACGCAATTTGTTGGTAATTAACCATTTCTCCATATTCTTCCACATGAGAAAAAAGCAAGAAAGTGGGGATTATTGAAGATGTTCAGTTACCAAACCGTTAGCCGGACTGTTACCGAAAGGAATCAAGGTAACGCGAAGTGGATCAGATAATTTGAAGCGACGATATATTACACTGATTGTCATAGTTTTGCATGCTGGAGAACGCTTATAAAACAGGTAAATTTGCCACTAAAATTATGAGCGTATGAAAGTAGAAAAATTCAAGGTTTTGCTCTACCTCAAAAAGAGCGGACTGGACAAGTCGGGCAAAGCCCCGATAATGGGACGTATCACCGTGAACCGGACAATGGCGCAATTCAGCTGCAAACTATCATGTACTCCCGAATTATGGAATCCCCGAGAAAGCCGTCTGAACGGCAAGAGCAAGGAAGCGGTGGAAGTAAATGCCAAAATAGACAAGCTGCTGCTTGACATCAATGCCGCGTTCGATTCTCTTCTTGAACGCAAGAGCGATTTTGACGCCGTTTCCGTCAAGGATGCCTTTCAGGGCAGCATGAACACCCAAATGACCCTGCTGAAGCAATTTCGTAAAATCAATGAGGACCTGTTGGAAAGGGTTGGCATTGACCGCGCGTATGGCACTTACGACAAGTACCGCTATACGCTCATGATATTGGAAGAGTTCGTAAACAAGAAACTGGGTGTCTCCGACATCGCTTTCGGACAATTGACAGAGCGGTTCATTTGGGATTTCCAGGAATTTGTGCTTGACGAGAAGAAACAGGCGGTGGACACTCTGCGGCATTATCTTGCCCTGTTGAAGAAAGTATGCCGGACAGCTTACAAGGAGGGACATTCTGAAAAATACCATTTCTGTAACTTCAAGCTGCCAAAACAGAAAGTGAGTACCCCGAAAGCCTTGACCCATGAAGAGTTCGTCAAAGTCCGTGATCTGGAAATTCCCCCGCAACGTGCGTCCATCGTGGTGACGAGGGACCTATTCCTTTTCGCCTGTTTCACAGGGACATCCTATGCCGATACGGTTTCCATCACCCGGGACAACCTGTCAAGGGATGATATGGGGGCATTGTGGCTGAAATACCGGAGAAAGAAAAACGAGCTTCGCGCCCGTGTGAAGCTACTGCCGGAAGCCATAGCCCTGATAGAGAAATACAGGGACGACAAGAGGGAGACTCTTTTTCCGAAACAGCTCTATTCCACCTTACGGGGGAACATGAAAATCCTGCGTGTCCTGGCCGGAATAGAATCGGACATTGTCTATCATGCCGGGCGGCACTCGTTTGCAAGCCTGATTACGCTTGGTGACGGTGTTCCGATTGAAACCATCAGCAAGATGCTGGGACATAGCAACATCCAGACTACCCAGATCTATGCCCGTGTCACCCCCCGCAAACTGTTTGAGGACATGAACCGGTTCATAGAAGCGACCGGGGACCTGCAACTTGTTTTATAACCGTTAAAATGAATTTTATGAGATCGACATTTTCAATATTGTTCTATATCAACAGAGGAAAGGTAAAAGCCGACGGTACGACCGCCATAATGTGCCGCATTACCATTGACGGGAAAAACTCCGTCATAACTACCGGATTGTATTGTAAACCGGAGGACTGGAGTAGCAAGAAAGGTATGGTAAAGGAAGACAGGACAAACAGGCGGCTGTCCCAATACAGGCAGGATATCCAAAAGAAGTACGGGGAATTGCTGAAAAGAAACGGGGTTGTCAGTGCCGAATTACTGAAAAATGCAATCACCGGCGTGAATGAGCTGCCCGTTCTGCTATTACGGAGCGGAGAGGTTGAAAGGGAAAAATTGAAGATCCGCGCCAAGGAAATCAATTCAAATTCCAGCTACCGGGAATCCAAATCCACACAACTGTTTCTTGAAAAATTCGTCAAATCAAGGGGCATGGAAGACATCGCCATGAATGAAATAACGGAAGAGTTCGGGGAATCGTACAAAATATTTTTGAAGAAGGTCTGCAATTGCAGCGACAATCGTGTAAACAAATGCCTGTGCTGGCTGAACCGTTTGCTGTACTTGGCAGTGGACAGGGAAATCATCAGGGCCAATCCCATTGAGGATGTGGAATACGAAAAGAAATCACCGCCCAAGTTCCGTTTCTTGACGCGCAATGATTTGAAGAAGATACTTGCGACCCCGATGGCCGATCCCAAAATGGAGCTTGTGCGCAGAATGTTCATTTTCTCGTGCTTCACCGGACTTGCCTACGTTGACATCTACCGGCTTTATCCGCATCATATAGGCATTTCATCGGACGGCAGGAAATATATCCGGGAGAAAAGGGGCAAAACCAATGTGGAAGCGTTTGTGCCGCTACACCCTATTGCAGAAAGAATACTTGCGCTTTACAATACCACGGACTACGGTAAGCCCGTATTCCCTTTGCCAAAACGTGACGGTATCTGGCATGAGATTCATGGGATGGGTGTCGGCTTGGGATTGAAGGAAAACCTTTCATACCATACAGCCAGGCACTCGTTTGGAACCCTCCTGCTGTCATCGGGTATATCCATCGAGAGTATTTCCAAGATGATGGGGCATTCAAATATTAGCAGCACACAGGTTTATGCGAAAGTCACCGATGACAAAATCTCCGAGGATATGGATAAGCTGATGGCAAAAAGAAGTGGGAACGGCACATGTTCACAATAGGACTACCGTTTCGCGGTCGCCCGCTTCCTCGCCGCCCATGGAAGTTAGTACAGACTTCATTGAAAGTGAAAAAGTCGGACGGCAGGCCGTTTCGGGCAGAATCTTCCTCCTTCGGAGCGTATTCTGCCCGAAAACTTTTTCCCTTTCACGTCTGTACAATGGACGCCGACGGCAGCGGAAACAAGCGACCGACGGAAAAGTCGGAACAAAAGAGAAACAGCATACAGTCAGTAGATTGCTACCGGTCCATATGCTGTCCTGAAATTCTACAGGAGGGATATTTTTTGAAAGTTGAATGAAGCGGGCAGGCGGCAAACTGCGCTCCCTCCAGAAAAATCAATCTGTTTTTTTCGACCACTTGCCAATATCCGCCTTTGTCCGGTCCGATGTGCTTTGTCACTTTGTCGGGATTCAGTCCGGCTATCTGCTTTCCTACAGCGTTGTTCGGCAAAAGCTGTTGCGCTTGGTGTGTTGTCTTTAGAAAGCATAGTGATGATTTTCTCCCTACTTTTTATTTCTTCTTCTCTTTTGTCGATTTCTCCTTACTTCTTGAGTTTTTCATATAGTTTCTCTCCATTGTTGTAAATGACATCCAAAAGTTCGTTTGCAAGTTTGATGTCTGCAATTTTTATAATACTATCTTCTTCTGTTGGATAGCCAAGAATATTGGCGCTGTCGTACCAAATAGTAGATTTGTCTATGACACATGAGCATAACGATAATTTTGGTACGATCTTTATGAATAATCCTTGGCTTTTGAGAAAATCTCAAAACTATCAATACTTCTGAAAATAGTCCAAACAAGCCGATGAATTTATTTTTTTTTGTTGCGTATTTCGTAATTTTATTACGAAAATATGGATTATAATTTATTATATGGGATTTTATTTATACCTTTGTGCTATATAACAGATAAATATAACAATTATGATAGCAGAGTTCAGCATTGAGAATTTTTTCTCCATTAAATCGGCTCAGAAAATCAGTTTTGAGCCATCAGTAGATACTTTTATGTCTGATGAATATTCGTATGAAGTTAAAGAAGGGGTAAGATTGCTGAAAGTGGGCATCATCTATGGTGCCAATGCTTCTGGAAAAACAAACATACTGAATGCCATCGAATTCTTCAAGATATTGGTTTTGAGAATGCCTAAAGACCGTAATGAGAAAACAGGGGTGGTTCCTTTCATGCTGGACGATATTTCGAGAAATGAAACGACAAAGTTGTCTATGGCGTTCTATATCAATCAATCGAAGTATATCCTTAGTTTTGAGTTGGATGCCAAGCATATCTATTCCGAGACATTGATTGTTTATGATTCAATTCGCCCTACCAAGCTGTATAACCGAAGTTATGATGATTCAACGGATTCCACAACCATCGACTTTGGCGTAAATCTAAAAATGACAAAGAAAAGCCAAGATGTGATTTCTGGAAATACTATCAATAATTGCAGTGTGCTTGCTGCATTTGGCAAAAGCAATGTGGAACGCACTAAGCTGAATGATGTGTACGACTATTTTGCCAAACAAGTAAAGGATGTGTTGGCTCCCGGTATGCTGCTTTCGGGATATGTCAAATCAAGATTGGATAAAGACGAAACAGGAGATTTGAAGAAATTCATTTTAAACTTCCTGAAAGCGTCCGATTTCAACATAGAAGATGTTGTATTGCACGAAGAGGAAGAACTGATTACTCCTGAATTGGAACAATTAATTCAGAATGCCCCTATTGATAAAGATGCAAAGGCAGAAATGCTAAGAAAGGGCAAAATTACAAATACGGAACTGACCTTCAAGCATAAAGTAGGCGATAAAGTCTATGATTTGTCGGAAGAATACGAATCCAATGGCACCATGAGGTTCCTGGGAATGGCGGTGATACTGAATTTTCTGTTAAAGACCAATCGATTTGTGTCTATTGATGAAGTGGAAACAAGCATTCACTATGAGCTGTTAGCTTATTTCATAAAAGTATTCTTGGCGAACAGTAACAGAACATCCCAAATGCTCCTAACAACGCACGACATCAATCTTCTCAACGAGGATTTCATTCGCCGTGATACGATATGGTTCACTGATAAAGACGAACTTGGCGAAACAAAAATAGTGCGTCTTTCTTCTCTTGGACTGCACAAGAATCTATCTCCGTATAATGCCTACAAGCAAGGAAAATTGGTAAAGTTGCCGTTCTTGGGTAGCCAGTATATTAACCTAAACGACTAATGATATGGGGCGGATAGTAACAAAGAGTATCGCCATTATTGGCGAGGGAGAAACAGAATGGTTCTATTTCGATTCTCTGAGGATTGCGTGTCGCTATCCCTTCAAGGTCGCTCCTGATTTTCCACAGCACAGTGACATCAATCATATTCTGAAACTGATAGAGTCCTATTTGAACAAGCAATATGATTATATCGTATGCTTGTTTGATATGGACAGGCTATATAAATATTCTTCTGAAATGCAACTGTATCAGCGAGCAAAGAAGGAGTATGGCAAGAAGAAGTATGTAGGAAAGGTGATGTTCGTAGAAACGAATCCTTGCACGGAATTTTGGTTTCTACTGCATTTCTTGCCTAATGTGGTTTGTCGGCGATATGATAGTTACGAACAACTGCTTCCCGAATTGCAGAAATATATGCCTGGCTATGAAAAGACAAAACGATATTTCATACGCACCAACCTCTATAAATACTTGACAGAGAATGGAGACTTGGAACGGGCAATGTCAAATTCAGAAAAGTTGTGCAAACTCTGCAAGGAATCACCGGAGGATTTGAAGGCGTACTCGGAGGTACATAAGGTGATGAGGTTGCTCAACGAAATATAGTTTTAGACAAAAAGTAAGTAACATATGAAAATACAATCAGTTCATATCAGAAATTATCGGAAATTGAAGAATTGTCATATAGACTTTGGCGAGAAGAAAACAGTTTTAGTTGGTGCTAACAACAGTGGTAAAACCTCGGCTATCAGTGCTATTGTTTGGTTCCTTAAGAACACAGAGAGATTCACTCTAAAGGAGTTCACCGTAACTAATTGGGCCTTAATTAATACAATAGGCGAAAAATGGTTGGAAAAGGATTCTGTAGATGACGCATTATTGAGTTCCCATCAATGGGATAACATCGTACCATCAATGGATGTCTGGATAAATGTAGAAAATGGGGAACAGTATCGAGTGAATCACTTGATACCATCACTTAGCACTTGGGATGGTAAAAAAGTAGGGGTTCGAGGGCAATATGTCCCTAAAGATGTTACAAAACTCTACACTGCTTACAAAGAAGCAAAGACAAAAGCGAGATCTTTAGAAGCTACTGAGGAATGGAAGGAGGCAGACTCTCCAGAATTATATCCCAAAAATTTATGCGACTTTTTGGGTAAAGGCTCAAACCTTAGAGAGTATTTCGATGTGAAATACTACATCATAGATCCAGCTCTTGATCCTGATGACGAAGACGAAGTGCAAACAACGCCAGACAATGAGCTGGGCTATAATCCACTTGACGGACTAATCAAAGTGGATACTATACTGGCATCAAGAGATTTTTCTGATCCGGAAGGACAAACAGATAGTGAGATAGATACGTTGTCAAAACAGTTCCAACAGTACTATAAGAGCAGTGGTCAAGAAGATGAGGAGCTGACTTGTGAAGGGTTGAAACTCCTTGGAGGTATCGTAACAGCGAACAAAACATACGATGAAAAATTAAGAAAGACTTTTGAGGTTCCTGTTGGCGAATTGAAGAACATCAATTACCCTGGCTTCCAGAATCCAGAGATAAAAATACGAAGTAAGATTCAGATTGAGGAATCCATAAAACATGACTCAGCAGTTCAATTTGCTATTCAAGGTATGGAGGAATTAGTACTTCCTGAGAAGTACAATGGGCTTGGTTATAGAAATCTTATCTCTATTTATTTGAAGTTGATTGACTTCAGGGAAAAATGGCTGAAAGAATTAAGTGAAGGAATGAATATTGAGCCTATTCATATAGTGTTTGTAGAGGAACCAGAAGCGCATTTACATGCCCAAGCACAACAAGTATTTGTAAAGAAAGCTTTTGAAGCCTTGTGTAACAATAAACTAATTGAAGAAAATCCTTGGCTAAGCACACAACTTGTGTTAAGTACGCATTCAAATCATGTTGTCAACGAACTTGACTTGAATTGTATGCGCTACTTCAAACGAGTAATAGATGTTGGCGAAAAGATACCTGTTTCAAAAGTTGTAAACTTATCTAGTACATTCGGAACAGACGATGAAACAAAGCAATTTGTAACAAGATATATACGTTTAACTCACTGCGATATATTCTTCTCGGATGCTGTTATTTTTGTTGAAGGCCCTGCGGAAAAGATACTTGTTCCCAGCTTTCTCGCAAAATCCGGATTAGATTCTTATTATATTTCTGTTATAGAGGTAAATGGTCGTCATGCGCATAGTTTCCGTAAACTTATTGAAAAAATTGGAATTGCAACCTTGATTGTGACGGATATAGATGCGACTGACACAAAAATAGAAGACGGAAAAGAAAAACATCCGTCCGTGATTACAGCCAAAGGAAATGATTATAAGACAGGTAATCCCTCCATTAAAAGTTGGCTTTCAGGAAAAGAACAAATAGACGATTTGTTGGCATTGGATGGAAAAGAAAAGTTTGTGAATAATGTAAGGATAGCATTCCAAACACCGGTAAACGTCAAGTGGGATAAGAATAAAGATGACTTGACTGAAGTATGTCCTTATACATTTGAAGATGCATTGATATTTACCAATCTTGAATTATTTCGACAGGAAGGGTTAAAGAAAATGGGTACTATTACCACAATAGCGAATCTGTTGAAACATAGTAATTCTGCTAATGAATTACAAAATAAGATATTTAAAAAGTTGGAAAGCAAGAGTGGTTTTCAGAAGGCTGACTTTGCTATTTCTCTGCTTTATAAAGACGATTTTGTCGATTTGGTTGCCCCAGTATATATTCAGGAAGGGCTTGAATGGATGAAGTCATATTTGGATTCTAATGGGAACAGAAATGGAGAATAATATAGATTTTCAAGTAGATGAGACACTAGAAAAGTGTATTCTTTCAACACCGCGTAAAAGTTTCTTTCTTTTTGCTGGAGCTGGTTCAGGAAAGACTTACTCTTTGGTTCTTCTTTTGAAAAAAATACGTAATAGTATTGGTAAAGAACTTCTGTTGCAAGGAAAGAATGTAGCTGTTATTACTTTTACGAATGCTGCGACAGACGAAATTATCAATCGTTTGGATTATAGTTCCATTTTTCAGATATCAACGATTCATAGTTTTGTCTGGGATGTTATCAAATACTATCAAACAGATATTAAGAGGCTATATTGCCAATATATTATCGAAGACATAGAAGCGTTGAACAAGAAGATAGATGAAACAAAAAACAAGACAACAAAAACTTATTTTTCCAATGTAGAAAAGTTTAATCATCAGAAAGAACGATTAGCAAAAGCACAGACGATAGAAAAGTTCGTGTATAATCCTAATGGCAGTAATCCTGAGTATAATGCATTGAAGCATACTGAGGTTATTAAAATATCAGCTCAAATGATTATTGAGAACAAAATGTTACAGCGAATCATTGCACAACAATATCCGATACTATTGATTGATGAGAGTCAAGACACGAAGAAAGAACTAATTGATGCTTTCTTTGAAATTCAAAGGAATTTTGCTAATATTTTTACCTTAGGTTTACTTGGAGACCAGAAACAGCGAATTTATGCTGACGGGAAAGAGAACATAGAAGGTTTCATTCCTGCTGGTTGGGAGAAGCCGATAAAGAAGATGAATTATCGCAGTGCTAAGCGAATAATCCAGTTGGCAAACATTATTGGTAAGGATATTGATCTTTATGCGGAACAAAGTCCGCGTGAAGACGCTAATAATGGTTTTGTTAGGCTTTTTGTCGTGCAACAACGTGATGGTCTAAATAAAGATGAAATAGAACAAAACGTGATGAGGATTATGAGTGAGCAAACCAAAGATGAAAAATGGACGGCCATAGGTGCTGAAGTAAAAGTCCTGACATTGGAACACATGATGGCCGCACGAAGATTAGGGTTTTCTAGTTTTTTTGCTCCATTTTATAAAGTTTCAAAATATCAAATGACCTTCCTTCAAGGTTCTGTCTCAGAAATAGAATTTTTCACTAAGGAAGTGCTTCCTATTGCAAACTCCATGAAAGAAGATGGACGGATTGCTTTAGAAATTTTGAAAGAATACTCGCCATTATTGAGCAGACAGAATACAGAGAAGCCATATGAACTTTATTTGAAATGCAGAGAAGAAGCTATAAAGGTTGCTAATTTTGTAAATAAGAATAGTACTATCCGTGTCGTAGTAGATGAAATTATAAAATCTCAGCTATTAACTGTACCGGATGTTGTAAGACAAGCGTGTATGTTAAAACCATCAGACATAGAAGATGATAGCGTAGAAGAAGAACTACGTGCTTGGGTGGAAGTAATGGATCTGCCAATCGACATGGTACGCCGCTATGATGATTATGTGAACCACCGTTCACAATTTGATACACATCAAGGGGTTAAAGGTCTTGAATTTGAACGAGTAATAGTTATTATAGATGATTCTGAAGCGAAAGGATTCTTGTTTAGTTATGACAAACTGTTTGGTATTAAGGATTTATCTGAAGCAGATTTAAAAAATAAAGATAATGGCAAGGAAACCTCCATTGAACGTACTCAAAGATTATTTTATGTTACATGTACCAGAGCAAAGAGCTCATTAGCAGTTGTGATGTATACAAATAATCCAGAGGGGGTAAAAACTGAAGCTATCAGAAAAGGATGGTTTGAAGAAAATGAAATTGTTGTAATGTAATATACCGATATTACCCAATATACATTAAGGAGGCTGTGGGTAGTGTAAACAGAACTGTATTAAGCTCAATTTTGTTCGGTCGTTATTGGCATCCATGGACGCCAATAACGACTGTTAATTTGTCACTGAACACAACTTTACAAAATTTAATTTCATCCATTCAGACGGTACGCCTCCTTGTACCCGTCCATCAAGACACGCTCTATTTCGGAAGCCCTGTACAGAATCCTGCCGCCTATCTGGATATAGGGCAGTATGCCGTTGTTTCGGTAATCCTGAAGGCTCCTGCGGCTGACCTTCAGTCTGACAGCCAGTTCCTTGTCGGTGTAATAGCGTTCCCCGTCCAGTGACGGTTTGTTGTTTTCACGTATTTTCTCCACCTTTTCCGATAGTTCTTCCAGCGACGAGAGAAAGGCTCTCACGCGCATGTCGTTTTCCGGTGTCAGCAGCCGGATATTGCCATTGTCATTCATAAATCAGATATCTGTTTGTTGGTTAGTTTGTTGGTTGGTTCGTTGGTTGGTCACATTGCATTTTCTTTCCTTGCCGGTTGTTATACACCGTTTCATTTCCGCCACGGGAAAGACGGCCTTCACGTCCTCCGGCCTGTAATACACCTTGTGGCTTATTTTGGTGTAAGCCAGCGTTCCGTTCTCCCGCATCGTCTGCAAAGTTCTCGGACTGATGCAGAGCAACCTGCACACGTCATCGCTGTCAAGCCACTCCTTTTCTCCCAAGTCCTCCTGTTCCCGGCAGAGCCGTTCCACCTTTTCCGCAAAAATCTCAAATCCCGAGAGCATCCTCTCGAAAGTCGCCTTGTCTATGACCACTACTTCCATATCCTTGTAATTTTAAGTTTGACATTGATTTTTCATGCAAAACGAAACGGCGGAATCAGGCTGTCCCTACCGTTTCCTGTGCGAAGGAAACAAAAAAACGAAAACAGTCCGCAAACCGGACGGCATGTGTCACCGGCAGACATCCCTTTTCACCGCCAGGGGATAATTACGGATGGAAAGAAGCGGAAAAGGACACACTTATTTCTTTGAAGCAAAGGTAGCCGTTCCCCACCGGAGCGCAAGGCCGGGCCCTGCGGGTCGGCGGGGAAAAAATCATCCTCGCGCTCTGCGCTCCGGTATTTTTTCCTGCCGAGCCT
>OBJF01002803.1_pt1 | contig 11986 bp, 17 predicted proteins | sample 1519091 | NCBI WGS metagenome assembly OBJF01 (sample SAMEA2452124, study PRJEB22498) | human gut metagenome | biome: human feces; feature: human gut; material: feces | place: Australia | collected 2012
GAAGAGGAAGCAGTATCAATTTAATATAGCAATTATTTAATATTCGTTATACTAGAATGTGTTTTTTAAGCGAAAATCTGAGAGTATAATGAAAATGTAAAATCGGATATAAAACTTAGAAAATGTGAGAAATAGTGCTTGAATTGTAACGACAAAAGCGTTACAATATAAGAAACAAGGAGGTGTGATCATGGAAAAAACAGCAACATTGAACTTAAGAGTAAACCCAACTGTCAAAGAGCGGGCAGAAAAAGTATTGTCTCAGTTAGGTGTTCCTATGTCAACAGCGATTGATATGTATTTGAATCAAATTTCTCTTACAGGTGGAATTCCATTTTCTGTTTCTTTACCAAAAGCACCAGTATCGATTCATGCAGATGCCATGACAACAGAAGAAATCCATCAGAAATTGGAAAAAGGTTACAATGATATAGCTGCAGGAAGAGTGCAAAATGCAGCAGAAGCGTTCGCAAAATTCAGGGAGAATCATTGATATGAAACACTATACGGTTGAGATTACAAATGAAGCATTGGCTGATATGGAGCAGTTATATAATCACATCGCTTATGTTCTTCAGGCGCCGGAAAATGCGATGGATCAATACAACCGGATTGCAGACGCTATTTTGACATTGGATACTATGGCTGAGAGAATCCGTATTATGGAATCAGAGCCGGAACGAAGCAAAGAGATGAGAAGATTGTTGGTAGACAATTACTCTGTCTTTTTTGTAATCCAGGGAGATAAAGTGATTGTAACAGATGTATTATATAGTGCATCAGATATTGAAAGCCGATTAAAAAGTTAGATGATAAAATCAAAAGAAAATCTGAAACATCAGGCAGGATATATTCCCGTAAAAAGGAAGGTATCCTGCCTTTTTTGCATGAAAGAGAGGAAATTCATATGAGAAAATTTTATACAGCAGAAGCAGTAACAGAAGGACATCCGGACAAATTGTGCGACCAGATCGCAGATGCAATCTTGGATGTGTGTCTGAAGAATGATGAAAATTCCAGAGTAGCCTGCGAAGTGCTTGCTACAAGAGGAAATATTATTGTGGCGGGAGAGATTACCAGTGCCTATGAACCGGATGTGTTTGCAGTCGTGCGAAAGGTACTGTCTGATATTGGGTATTCCAGTGAGGGGATTGCAATGGATACCTTTGTCCATCAGCAGAGTCCCGATATCGCAGAGGCAGTCGATACTTCAAAAGAACGAAGGGAAGGAGTGTCAGACAATCAAATGGACTGGTTCCAAGGGGCAGGGGATCAGGGTGTGATGATCGGATATGCCTGTGATGAAACGAAGCAGCTCATGCCCATGCCCGTAGTGTTGACCAATCGGATTGTCCGGGAATTATCTGCTTGCAGACAAAGCTCTTATATTCAGAGACTTCTGCCAGATGGAAAAGCTCAGGTGACCGTAGAGTATGAAAACGGAAATCCTGTCCGACTGGACAGTGTGGTAGTGTCCTGTCAGTATACGGAGGACAAGAATCTGAAGAAACTGGAAGCAGAGATCCGAAAAAAGGTGCTTCTTCCGGCACTTCGCCTCCTTCCGCCAGATGAAGATACAAAAATTTTTATCAATCCATCAGGTCGTTTTGTCTGCGGAGGCATGGATGCGGATACAGGACTGACCGGAAGGAAGCTAATGGTAGATAGTTATGGCAGCATGGTTCCCCATGGAGGTGGAGCATTTTCCGGGAAGGATTGTTCAAAAGTAGATCGTTCGGCAGCTTATATGGCCAGATATATCGCCAAGAACATTGTGGCTGCCGGGCTTGCCAGCAAGCGTCAGCTGTCTTTGGCTTATGCAATCGGAGTAGCACAGCCGGTCATGGTGCAGGTGGATACGTTTGGTACAGGAAACGTGTGTGCCGATGATTGTCTGGAGCTGGCAATCCCGCTGGTGTTTGGGCTGACTCCGAAGCAGATTGTGGATAGCCTGCGCCTTACCCGTCCGATTTTCCGACAGACAGCAGCTTTCGGACATTTCGGGAGAAAAGAGTTTCCGTGGGAGCGTACCGATAAGGTAGAGGCTCTTCGCAATGCGGTGATCTGATGGCCTGGATTACTGAAGAAGAGTATCAGGCAGCCAAGCAGGTGAGAGCCTATGAGTATCTGCAGACATACCAACCGGGGAGATTGAAGAAAACAAGGACAAGAAATGAATGGCAGCTTCAGGACCATGATAGTTTTAAGATTAATGAGATAACCAGTAAATGGCATTGGAAATCCAGGAATATCGGTGGAATGTCTGCCCTTCGGTTTTTGATGCAGGTAGATGGCATGGGATATACGGAAGCCGTAAAAATCCTGTGTGAGCAGACTCCTGTGTATGTTCCTAGAGCAGAACCAGCGCCCAGGAAGAAGCCCTTTTTCCTGCCCCTGCCCAATGACAGCTTTTACCGGGTGCGGAGATATTTGAACCAAAGGGGAATCCGGGATGAGGTATTGGATTACTGTGTGCAACTTGGAATCTTGTATGAGAGCGTTCCATACCATAACGCTGTTTTTGTTGGATTGGATGAGCAGGAGCAAGCAAAGTATGCGTTTCTGCGTGGGATTTATGACAGCCGGGGAAAGAGTTTTAAAATGGAACAGGAAGGAAGCAACAAACAGTATAGCTTTTGTGTTCCGCCTTTTGGGAAAAGTCATCGGGTAGCGGTGTATGAAGCCTGCATTGACGCCCTTGCCCATATGACACTGGAAGATGGAAGGACCAATAAGTACCGCCTGTCTCTGGGTGGGATAGCAGCACCAAAAGAAGGGATGGAACAATCACCGAAGAAGATGAAACGCCCGGATGCATTGGAGCATTTCCTAAAGAAGCATCCGGAGGTGACAGAGATTGAAATCTGCACCGATAATGATTTTGCCGGGCGATGGGCATGCGAGCAGTTAAAGGAGCAGTATGGGAAAAACTATACCGTGGTCTGTAACTTACCTCAGATAGAAGGAGCCGATTATGGAGATCTGGCAAAACAGGCATGGGAAAAACAGCAGAAACAGCGAAGGGAACTAGGGAGGTGAGACAAATGGAAGATACTTTAAAAATTGAATTATTGACATCACTGACAGGAACATTTCTTCCAAATGAGATGGAAGAAGATTGGGAAGGAGAGAAATATCATGAATTAGAAGAAGAACAGGTACTCTTTGATGGAGCAGATTTGATACCGTATGTTTCTGAAATTCAAGAGAAGATTGCGGAATACAGCCGTGTCGGACATGAGGATGATAAGACAGATAATCTGATGGATTATTTTGATGGAAGTGCTGCCATCAAAGAAAAAGTGTTATCCGCAGTTCCATCCGTGAAAGAAGCTGATGGAGTGTTATATGGCTGTACAATCTTAGAACTAAAGGAGTATCTGGAAACGGAAGAATTATCGGAACTGTGTGAATATCTTACCGGACAATATAGTGATGGATGGGGAGAAGGCTTTGAACAGCAGAAGATTCCGGTAGAGGGTGGTGAACTGTGTGTACACTTTTGGCGCCCAATGGATTTTGAATTTCAACAGGCCAAACCAGAAGTCCCAAAAGAAAAGCCGGAGAAACAAGAAAATCAGGCAAATGTTCCGAAACGCCCGGAGATGCATCTCTTAGGAATGGATGGAAGTGTGTTCGTTATTTTAGGAGCGGCAGGTGGAATGCTGATTAAGGACGGCATGGATGAACAGGCAAATGAAATGTATGAGCGAGTGATGAAATCAGATAGCTACTATCAGGCTTTGAATATCATTAGTGAATATGTAGAAACCGAGCTGAGTGTGCCAGATGCAGAAACGCAGAAAAAACGTTTGCAGCTTTTGGAATGTATTCAGAAAAATAAAAAGAAAAGTAAAAAACAGCCGGAGCGCTGATAAGAAAGGATGATGCCTATGGAAAATACCCTGCAGTTAGGGAACTTATTGAAAGAAGGAACATACCCGGAGGAATATACCAGAGGGAAAAACTGGACAATTTTACATGGAGATACGCTGAAACTGGTGAAAGCATTTCAGCCGGGAATCTTTGATGCAGTCATCACCGATCCGCCTTATGCGTCCGGGGGAACAAAACAGAATGAGCGAAATCGCACGACCAACCAGAAATACAGCAGTATGAAAGCGGAAAATGCCCTGCCGGATTTTGATGGGGATAATAAGGACCAGCGTTCCTGGACTCACTGGATGGCAGAATGGCTGTATGATGTGCGAAAAGCCTGAAAGACAGGCGCACCGATCTGCTTGTTTATTGACTGGAGACAGTATCCATCCATTACCGATGCCCTTCAGTGGGCAGGCTGGATCTGGAGAGGAACTGCAGTGTGGGATAAGGGAAACTCCAGACCTCAGAAGGGGCGCTTTCGCCAGCAGGCTGAGTATATTGTGTGGGGCAGTAATGGCCCGATGCCAATCAACCGCCCGGTGTCCTGCCTTCCAGGAGTGTTCCGATATGGCAATCCCCAAAATCGTATCCATGTAACAGAAAAACCATTGCAACTTATGAAGGATGTGATTCAGATTTGTGAGCCGGGTGGTAGAATTTTAGACCCTTTCTCCGGAGCCGGGACAACCATCCTTGCAGCGGTGGAGGAAGGTTATGAGGCAGTAGGCATTGAAGTGACCGATGCTTATTATAAGCTGGGCAGTGACCGTGTGAAGTTTGCACTGGAAGCAAAAGAAAACGAAGAAGAAAAGGAAGGGTAACGAGGGCATCCACATGGATGTCCAAATTTATTTCTGAAGAAGAAAAGTGCATCCACGTGGATGCAGGAAAGGAGTGAGGCGATGGAACAGGCGATGGCCTATGTGTGTTGTTCTGCAGAAGAGAGCAGAGCGAAGGTGCAGCGATATTGCCGGAAGATTTATGAGTTGGGCTATGTTCCTATTTGTCCGAGATTTGGCTTTCTTCCTTTTCTGGATGAAGGGGAAGCTGAGGATTTGCAGGCATACAACCGGATGTCCCACTTAATCTTAAAGCGGTGCCGGATGGTGGTGGTCTGTGGAAAAGAGGTTACTGGAACAATGAATACCGATATCAGTACAGCAGACCGATTGCATATCATTTGCACCACATTATATGGATTGATCAAGATTAAAGAAAAGGAATCATAATCGATTCTGCATGGGGGAGCCGATGCAAATCGGCGGAACTGGTTTTGCAAGCATAGCGTTTGGATATCCAAACGCACTTTGGGGAGAACCCCAATCCCCCGATCATTGAGAAAGGAGAGAAGTAAAATGTTTTTTGCAGGAATGGCTCTTGGGGCAATGACAGGCGCAGCCTTTGGTATTGGACTGATGTGCTGTGTGGTTGCTGGAAAGAGAGAAGATCAGCAGATGGAGCAGATGCGGATACGCAGACAAAAACAGGGAGAACCAAAACAGATCCAGTTCCGAGATATGGAAGGGACAAAGCGGTTCTCCCTTTTGGATGTGGAAAGTCTTTGCATGATGGCGGAGGACGGAACGAAAGAGATTGGGATCTGCCGCTTTGTGGATGAAAAGCAGGTAGATGTGAATGGGCAGGTCTGGGAAATCGGGGAATTCCTCTGGCAGATGGAGCGTAGAGGAATCCAGGTGTATCCCTTAGAGACAGCAGAAAAGAAGAAAAGGTAGGTGGTCGAATGAGAAAACGAAACCATGTGGTTCCGGTACGGTTGAATGCAAAAGAACTTCGGCATCTGGACGGACAGGTAGCAAAGAGTGGATTAAGCAGGGAAGAATTCTTACGTTCCCTGATCTTAGGCGCACAACTGCAGACGAAGCCCTGTGAGCATCATGCAGAACTTCTTCGAAAGATTGCGGGGCTTTGCAACAATGCGAACCAGCTGGCTCATGTCGCCAATGGAACAGGAATGGCAGGGGAAGCCAGCGTACAGGAAATGCTTCGGATTTCCAAAGAGACCTGGCGTCTGGTGAAAGAGGAATGGTAGATGGCATATACCAGCGTTCTCCCCGTCCACCGCCTGGACCGTTCCATTGAATATGTGAAAGACCGGGCAAAGACAACCAAGAGTGCCGGCTCCCTGGAAGAAGCCATCGATTATGCATTAAACCGGGAAAAGATGGAACAGACCATTTTTGAAGATGCCATTGGGTGTACCTGTGAAAATGCTTATGTGGACATGGTAAAGACAAAAGAGCGTTTCCATAAAAAAGAAGGGGTACAGGGATACCATCTGGTACAGAGTTTTGCAGAAGGGGAAGTATCTCCGGAACTGGCATATCTCATTGGACAGGAACTGGCAGAGCAGCTTTTGAAAGGGCAGTATGAGGTCGTGATCACTACTCACTTAAATACGAAGCATTACCATAATCATCTGGTGTGGAATTCAGTGAGTATGGTAGATGGGAGAAAATACCACAGCAATGCCAAAAGTTATTTTACCGAAGTGCGTCAGATTTCCGATCAATTATGCAGAAAATATGGTCTTTCGGTGATCCAGACGAATCAGGGAAAAGCCATGCACTATGCCCAGTGGAAAGCAGAGGCAGAAGGGAAGCCCACTTGGAGGACTGCTACTCGCATGGATATCCGGGAAGCCATTGGCGTGAGTTTTTCCAGGAGTCAGTTTGTAAGAGAAATGGAGAAACGAGGCTATGCGTGGAAATTAAATCGGAAGTACCCATCATTAAAGACACCGGGGATGGAGCGGTATATCCGTCTGCGTTCCTTGGGAAAAGGATATGGGGAGGCAGAAATCCGGGAGAAGATCCTGCGTCCAAAGATTCAGCAAGTGTATGGAAACACGCAGATGCAGTTTCCAAGACGGAAACTCACCGGACTTCAGAGACTTTACTATTCTTATTTGTATCAGATGGGGGTATTTCCGAAGAAGCCCAAGCGGATTCCTTATGCAGTGCGTTCCGATATTCGGAGGCTGGACCAAAGGATTTGCCAGATGGAGTTTTTGCAAAAAGAAGAGATTACCACCAGGGAAGAGCTGGCAGCATACCGGAAACCCTTGGAAGAACAGGTACTTTCTTTGATGAAAGAGCGCAGAGAATTATACCGGAAAAAACCGGGAGGTATGCGCATTCGGGAAATCAATGGGGAATTAAAAGAACTTCGTAAGAGAATCCGCTTAAGCCAGCAGATTGAAAAACAGTCCTTGGAAATGGAAGAGCGGTTAAGGCAGGCAAAAGAACAGGAGGAGGTACAGGAAGTGTCAGGGAAACAGCGAAGAGAGGCAGAACGGAATCGGTAAGGAGGTGAGCGCGTATGAACTATGGCGGTGATGCGGCGGATCAGATTGTCCGGTATTCCATGGAAGGCATGGAACATACCTTACGAATCAGCGGGAGCATTGCAAAAAATCTGGCGGTGCTGATTGTAGCGGTAGTGAAGGATCAGAAAAAGACCAGGGGAAAAACCAACCTGCTTCGGATGTTAAAGGAACAGCGGGCAATGAAGTTTTTCACCATTCCCCATGACAGGTTACGGGAGTTTGCCGGGGAAGCCAAATCCAGAGGACTGTTGTATGTGGTCATCCGGGATAAGAAAAATCCCAAGTCAGCAGAAATCATGGTGTTTGCCGATGATGCAGCGAAGGTGAACCGGGTGCTGGACAAGATGAATCTGGACTTTGTAAAATCCGAAACCGGGGAAGCGGTTGTGGAGCAAGCACAAGTCCGGGAAGCAGAGCGTGTGATCGATGCAGAGTTTACTGAGAAAACCGAGGCAAAAGAGGAACTTCCGGTGAAAACCGAAAAGGTGGTGCTGCCGGAAGGGACCATTGAATTTGAACTGGATGAAGAAGAGCATTTGTTTGATGTAGGGGAAGTTTCTCCTTCGGGGGAAAATTTTACCCAGGCGGAGAAGGCAGAGAATCTGTCCGAACCTTCCTCGCACAACAGCGCTTCTTTTTCCGGGCAGGAAACTAGCTGGAAAAGGGACAAGCCCTCTGTCCGGCAGGAACTAAAGAAGATTGAAGCCGAGCAGAAACAGCGCGGGCAGACACAGAAGAGTCGGAGAAAACCGAGAAACCAGCAGAGAAAAAAGAAAAAAGTGAAAGGCAGGTAAGGCGATATGGATTTAACGAGTATGATCCCAGGTGGAGCAGGGGAAGAACAGGCGGTAGAGCAGCGTCTGTCAAAAGAAGAGTATGCAGCCATGAAAAAACAGCAGAGGGAAGAAGTGTGGGCAGAGGTTGACGCCCAGGCGCAGGCAGTGTTCCAAAATGGAGAATCTTTAAAAGGATTCTTGGATTTTATGGCACAGTGCAACACTCAGAAAACGCCCAACCTTCTGCTGATTTACGGACAGAATCCACAGGCAACCGTGGTAAAGTCTTATGATTACTGGAAGGCAGAGAACCGTTCCCCAAAATCCGGGGTGCATGGATACACCTATATGGTCAGCACCGAATATGAAAAAGACGGAGAGATGCGGACAGGCTATACCATCAGTAAGGGCTTTGACATCAGCCAGATGAGTGGGAAACCGTTGGAGGAACGTCCGCAGCGTTCCATGGAAGAACTGATCCATGCAGTTTTAAAGGATCAGCCAGTGCGGATGCAGATTGCAGACAATCTGCCGGAAGGCATCCAGGCACAGTATATCCCAAAACAGCGTACTGTCTATGTGCGCAATGGCATGGATGAGAATACAACGTTCCATGCAGTGAACCGGGAACTGGCGTGTGCAGCATTAGACCAGCATGATGGGAATTATGTGAGGAGGAAAGTCAATGCCCAGGCATACTGTGCCGCCTATGTAATCGGCAAGCGGTATGGGGCAGAGGTGTCCGGCTTCCAGTTTGGAAAAGTGGCAGAGATGCAGGCGAATGGGCAGAAAGATCCCCAGGAACTGCGTGGCTTTTTAAATGATGTGCGTCAGGCAGCCTATACCATCCGCAACCATATGGAACGGAACTTCGGGGAACAGGAGCAGACTTTTACGAAGGATGATTTTTCCTTTGAGGAACCGCCAAAGCAGGCACCGAAGAAGGAGAAAAAAGAGAAACAGCCGGAGCGGTAAGTTCTGAAAGAAGTTCCGCCGTAGGGATAGCTATTGTGAGGTTCTTGTGGTATGTTGGGTGTAACAAAGGAGGTGCCGAAGATGGCAGATCACTATTTGAAAACAGACAACATCATGAAAAACATGTTTACGGTGGCATTAAAAGACGAACTGGCAGCCCAGAGTCAGATGGGAAAGGTTCGCCCAGCTACAGAAGCCATGATGCAGAAAGTCCGTTCCTATGAACTTTCCGAGAAAAGGCTTCCCATCACCATAGAGGAACAGAGGGAACTTCGCAATGCCCTCAATCGGCTGCGGGACAAGTATTTGGCCATGGGCAGATACAGCGATGGCATTGACAGCGTGATCTTAAAGGTCATGAAACCAAACACCAGCAGGCGCTTCTTCTGGTAACAGAAGGGAGGGATGTCTATGAGTATGTACGATCAAAAACAAGTGGAACAATTACGAAAGCGGTATCCGAAAGGAACAAGGCTCTGCCTGGACTTTATGGATGAGGCAGGGATGCCGCCGGGATTGCAGGGAACGGTAGCATTTATCGATGATGCCGGACAGATTCACATGCATTGGGAGAATGGGCGGAGCCTTGCCATCGTTCCCGGTGTGGATTCTTTTCATAGGGTAGACGGACCAGCAAACGAAGTGCCAAAAGATGAAAAAGAGAAGAAGGAGAGAAGCCTGCAGAGGTAGCATGCAAACGTTCTGACCTTTGGGTATGGCTGTTGTTTCTGCCTGTTGTCTGGTGGGCAGGTGCCATCACCGCCTGTGCTATCGAGCCGGATACCAATCTGTTACAAATCTTACAAGTGCTGACCGAAAAACTGGATCAGCCATTTTCTATCACCTATACACCGTACACACTGCGGTGTGTGTTCACATTCACTATCGCCTATGTGTTAGGCATCGGTATTTATTATTCCCAGAAGAGAAATTATCGAAGAGGGGTGGAGCATGGCTCTGCCAAGTGGGGCGATGCTGCTTCCGTCTGCAAGCGTTACCGGGATAAGCGGTACACCCAAAATCTGATCTTAACCCAAAACTTCCGGATGGGGCTGGACTGCTATAAACACAAACGGAATTTAAATGTATTGGTCGTGGGTGGTTCCGGCGCGGGAAAAAGCCGGGTATACGCCGTAGTCAACATTATGCAGTGCAACTGTTCCATGGTGATTACCGATCCAAAGGGAGAACTTCTTCGGAAAACCGGAGGACTGCTGGAGCGGGAAGGGTATGAGGTGCGGGTGTTTGATCTTATTAACCCGGAAACGTCCTTTTGTTATAATCCCTTTGCCTATGTGCGGGATGACAAGGATGTGCTAAAACTCATCAACAACCTGATCCGAAACACCACGCCAAAAGGGGCGCAGAGTTCGGATCCGTTCTGGGAGAAAAGTGAGACTGCTTTGCTTCAGGCGCTGATGTTATATCTGTTACATGAAGCGCCGCCGGAGGAACAGAACTTCTCCATGATCATGGAAATGTTAGGCTCTGCCCAGGTAAAAGAGGACGATGAGGAATACCAGTCACCCTTGGATATTTTGTTTGAACGACTGGAGATGCGCAATCCGGAAAGTATTGCGGTGAAGCAGTATGCCATTTACAAGCAGGCGGCTGGAGTAATAGAATTAAGAAGAACACTTAATCACTGTTTTAGTGAAATATGTACTTCTTAATTCTTTTTTATTTAAGAAATTAAGAGGAAGGAGGAAAAAGTGAGGAGTTTTGAAAAGATAACAGCACTCTATGAGAGATTAAGTCGAGATGATGAACTTGAAGGAGAAAGTAACTCAATCGTTAATCAAAAGAAAATCCTTGAAGAATATGCAAGTAAGAATAATTTAACCAACATCATCCATTTTACAGATGACGGAATAAGCGGGACACAGTTTGATAGACCAGGCTTTATGGAAATGATGAATGGAGTAAATACTGGAAATATCGGTTGTATCATCGTAAAGGATATGAGTAGACTCGGCAGAGATTATCTTAAAGTCGGTCAATGTATGGAGATATTAAGACAAAAGGGCGTAAGACTGATTGCTATCAATGACAATGTAGACAGCTTTTACAGAGAAGATGATTTTACCCCTTTTAGAAATATTATGAATGAATAGTATCCTAAAACAAATAAAGAAATACACAAGTGATGTAGAAGGTAACTTTGAAGCCAAGGTAAAAGTAACATTCAGGAATGGATCAAGCAGAATTGTTTCAATACCAGTGGCAGTAAAAGAACGAATCAGTGCAGGTATAATAGAGGAAATACCAAGTATTCCAAAAAAGAATATTTTAGTGGAAGAAGTTTACCAAGGAGATATTGTTAATTTAGAGGATAATGTCCAAGGCTTGCCAGAAGGAAGCAAATTAGAAGTAGTAGAAGCAGTCACAAGTGATGTAGTAGGAAAATTTGAAGCAAAGGTAAAAGTAACCTTCAAGAATAGATTAAGCCGAATCATTACCATATCAGTGATAGTAAATGAAAGACCTACTACAAGTACTGATATAGAAAAAGATGAAAAGACAACAGATTCAGTAGAGGTAAAATCAAAATCAGAAAAAGAAACAAACCAAAGGGAAAAAATATCAGGGACTCCAGAAAAGGATGTTTTAGAGGAAAAAGTAAATCAAAATTCAAAAATTCATTTAGAAGAGAAGGTTCAAGAGTTACCAAAGAAAACAAGTCTTCCTAAAACAGGAGATGTTTCAAATATAGTTCCTTTATTAGGCGGAGTTCTCTTAAGCATTGGTGGTTTATTTGAATTCTTTTTAAAACGTAGGAATGAAAGAGAATAATAAGAAAGCAGGAGGAGGTTATGAATCACCACATTAAAAATTCTGAATGTATTGAGATAAGGTATATAGAGCATTATAAAAATCTAATCAAAGAAATTTTAAGAGATTTAAAAGCAGAAAATTTTGATCAAAGTGTAAAGTTTTTAAATCATACCTAGATTATTCACGGCTATGCCGTGTGAAGTGGCTGAAAGCCACATGATTACTGTATTTT
>OBJF01002814.1_pt1 | contig 11912 bp, 9 predicted proteins | sample 1519091 | NCBI WGS metagenome assembly OBJF01 (sample SAMEA2452124, study PRJEB22498) | human gut metagenome | biome: human feces; feature: human gut; material: feces | place: Australia | collected 2012
GGAATGAAAACGGCGTACGTGTATTGGATCAGACGAGGATTGAGCGACTTCTTTTGGAGGACTGTATCCCGTTCATCGAATCGCATTACCGTGTGCGAACGGATAAATGGAGCCGTGCCATGGCGGGTCTGTCGATGGGATCCATGCAGACCAGCATCGTGACCATGAAGCATCCGGATATGTTCGGGTATGCCGGCGTATTTAGCGGATTTGTCGGTCCATTTAATAAAACAAATGCAGAAAATTCTTATATTCAATTGTTAGATGACCGTGAAAAATTCACACAGTCCTTTAGAGTGTTTTTCCGTGCTTGCGGAGACGAAGATCTTGTTGCGCTCGAGCGATTTGAAGCGGATCGTGCGTTGTTTGAAGAAAAGGGGCTTGCGCCTGCAGAAAACTCGATACATGTAGAAAAAATGTATCCCGGTGAACACGAGTGGAATGTCTGGCGCATGTGCCTGCGTGATTTTGCTCAATATCTGTTTCATGAATGATACTTTTTTGTTTGAATACCGATAAAAATCGGGATACAGCTGCGCCGTTAATCGCAATTTTGTGCCGTGTAGGTATGGACTGAGCTGCAGCCCTTATGAAAGCGTATGAGGGAAAGTTGACATGACTCCGGGTATATGATAATATAGTGTTATTATATATTACATATTGCATTAGTCGGTCAAATTCTAATAGGCACGGCATGGAGTAGCTGGAGGTTTTGATATGGCAACACTCAAGGATGTGGCAGAGAAGGTCGGTGTATCCATTACAACGGTCTCTCGGGTTATGAATGGTCGGGGAGCGATCAGCCGGGAAACAAGAGATAAGGTTTTTACGGCAATGAAAGAACTCAATTATTTTCCGAATGAGATGGCTCGTTCGCTTGGCAATAAGTCCAGTCACTTGATCGGTTTGATCGTACCCTATATTGATCACGCTTTTTTTGGCATCCTGACAGCTGCTATTGAGGAAGCCTGCTATAAATCCGGGTATAAGCTTTTTTTCTGCACATCCGGCGGAAACCCAAATCGAGAGCGCGAGCTTTTTAAGATGCTGTGTGCGAACAATGTTGCAGGCGTTTTGGTTTGCAGCCGTATTACGGATGAATCTCTGTATATGCAGACGGATGTACCGATCGTTACCATTGAACGCATGATCGAAGACGTACCCTCTGTTTCCTGCGATAATTATAAGGGCGGTGTACTTGCGGCACAAGAGCTGCTGCTCGCAAGCGGCTGTAAGTCACCGCTTCTATTCGGCAACAGGATTATATCGAATCAGCTTCCGGCATCTCTGCGATACAAGGGGTTTCAAGATGCTTGTGCAAGGAACGGTTCACCTTGTTCGGAGTATTATATCGATGCAGAGGACCTGTTTGGAAAAAACCTTGGTGAGGATGTTTACAAAGCCTTAAAGCAATTTCCTGAAACAGACGGTATTTTCGCGACCAGCGACGTTCTTGCTGCACGCATCATGAACACATTGAATGATGCGGACGAAGCCGACACTTTTGGCCGCATCCCGGTCATTGGGTTTGACGGTGTTGATATTTCTACTTATTGTGAGATCAGCACGATTGCGCAGCCTATACGCCAAATGGGTGCGCTTGCGGTGCAGATACTGATCCAACGCATAAACGGTCAAATTGTCCCGGAGCGTTCTATTCTTCCGGTTTCTCTTATTCGCCGTAAGACCTCCGGCCCGAATTTTGTAAAAGTATAGGCATTAAATACGCCATATACGTAAAACAAAAAATCGTATGATTTTAGACATCGACCTGAAGATCGATGTCTTTTTTTTGTGTCCGCTAAGAGATGAAACGGATTTCCCGGTCATGTAAGAAGAGATATAACCGGCCTTGCTCGCAGATCCGAGAATTTGCGGACGGAAAAGAGGCTTTATCGTTATCGGAAAAACGAGGGAAAGTCATATATCTGCTTTGATGATTATAAATAATGCATTTGTGAAACCGTTTGCACTCACAATAAAATGTTGCTTCTGCTAAAAAATCTTTGAAATTCCAAAGTCGAATGTGCTGCTATGGTGCAAAATCACAATATATACAAAAACACGATGAAAACTTTGGTACAAAATTTGTTGACAAACTATAAACAACGTGATAATATTACAACACAAAGCAAACGTTTGCGTGAGTATTGCGCGAGCGGGGAAAAACAAAATTTAACGGAGGTACAAAATGTCAACGAAAAAGATTTTGGCAGTTCTACTGGCGCTGTTCGTCCTTGCAACTGCAGTATCCGGCTGTGGGAACAGCGGGAGCAGTTCTGCAGACAGTCAATCTGGAAGCAGCGCGACATCTGAAAACAGCGCCTCTACCGAGGATACAGCCTCTACAGACGGTGAAGTTCCAACCATTTCCCTGATGGTTGTCTGTGGCACGACGCCGCCGGATGCAGATGCGGTTGCGGAAAAGCTCAGCGAGATTACACGCGAAAAGATCGGCTGCAACGTTGAGTTTATTACGATGGAGATCGGCAACGTTGCCCAGCAGCTCAATCTTCTCCTTTCCGGCGGTGATGATACACTCGATGTATTCATGGCAGGCATTTCCGTTCCGTACAGCACAATTGTCAACAATGGTCAGGCCCTTTCGCTTGATACACTTATGGAGCCTTATGCGGAAGAAGTGAAAACAGCTCTTGGTGAAAAAGTGTATGAATCTGGTCGTGTCAACGGCGAGCTTTACGGTATCGGCCGTCTGCTGGATCAGGCCTCCACAACTTGCTACAACCTTCGCCGCGACATTGCCGAAGAATTCGGCTACAAGAACGGCGATAAGGTTGACCTTGCGGAGCTTACCGAGCTTTTCGGCAAGGTCCGTGAGAAGTATCCGGATACACCGCTTATCGGTCCGATGAATGGCGTACCGAGCATTGGAGATTCCCGAATCGATTCTCTTGGCAACAAGCTTGGTGTTCTGGACAACTACGGCCAGGATACCACGGTTACGAATTATTATGAGAGCGCCGGCTATGAGGAGCTCGTAGGCTACTTCAAGCAGTGGAAAGAGATGGGCTGCTACATGGCGGATATTCTGAATGTCACAGATGCGCCGATCGATTACATCCCGTCCGGTAAGGCATTTGGCTGCTTTGCAAGTCACTTCAGTGCCGAGATGAACGGTATCTGGTCTTCTCAGAACTTCGGTACCGATATCGCTTCCCTCCAGATCTATGAGGATGCGGTCGCGATCACGCCGGGGGCCTATGAATGCATCAACCCGGCCACGAAGAATCCGGAAGCTGCAGCAGCTCTTATCTACTTGATGGCGACCGATCCCGACGTTGAAAATCTTCTGATCAACGGTATTGAGGGTCAGCACTATCAGGTGCTCGAGGATAACACGGCTACATACGTTGATGGCAAAGACATTTCTACCACAGGCTGGTGCCTTGGTTATTCTTGGACGGCATTAAACTCTACGATTTCCATTCCGTTTGAATATCCTGCAGATTATTACGATCGTATGCTTGCAGCCAACAAGAATGCACAGCAGTCCAAGGCTTTTGGTTGCCAGTTCGACCTTACAGGCGTTTCGGATGCGGTCTCCGCTTGCACGAATGTCGTGAACCAGTATGAGAATGCATTATCCGGCGGTGCCGTCGAAGATTTCGATGCAACGCTCGCACAGTTCCAGCAGGGACTTCGTGATGCCGGTATCGATGAGATTGTTGCGGCAAAACAGGAACAGCTCGATGCATTTCTGGCAGGCTGATTCTGAAATAAAATGATATAATTATAAGACTGGGCCTGCTGCATAAACTGGAAATATGTACGCAGACCCGGTTCTATTTCAGAATAAAAGCGTCGCCGTAAGGCTTATGTGCAGTTCGTTTCTCCCCGGTATCTATTTCATTTTCAGACATGTATCAAACGGAAAGACAAGAGGTAATAAAATGTCAAATTCTACAAGTCAGAATAGACAAGGGAAAATTAAGAAAAAAGGCAGCTTTACACGCAATCTCCCGCTGTATCTTTTGATGATTCCCGGTCTTCTTTATCTTATCATCAACAATTATCTGCCGATGTTCGGCTTGACCTTTGCATTTAAGAAAATCAACTATACAGTCGGTGTTTTTGAAAGCCCGTGGGTGGGTCTGGATAACTTCACCTATCTTTTTAAGACAAGTGACGCCTTTGTAATCTTCCGCAATACACTTTGCTATAATCTGGCATTTATCGTACTCGGTACGGTTTTGGCAATCGTTGTGGCGATTTTCCTTGAGCAGGTACGCACGAAAATGCTGCGTGTTTATCAGACGAGCATTCTGATTCCGTATCTTCTGTCTATTACGGTTGTCAGCTATCTGGCATTTGCATTTCTCAGCTCGGATAACGGTTTTATCAACAATTCAATCTTAAAGCTGTTTGGTATGGACGAGATCAGCTGGTATTCCTCGCCGAAATACTGGCCTTTTATCCTCACGTTCATTTATCTGTGGAAAAGCTTCGGCTATTCGTCTATCCTCTATTTTGCGACTCTGATCGGCATCGACGATTCTTATTATGAGGCGGCAGTTATCGATGGTGCTTCCACATGGCAGCAGATTCGTCACATCACGCTCCCGTGCCTCAAGACCACAATCATTACGTTGGTTATTATGCACATCGGCAGAATGTTCTATTCGGATTTCGGTCTGTTTTATCAGGTGCCGATGAACAACGGTCTTCTGTTCAGTGTAACAAACACAATTGATACGTATGTTTACCGCGGACTCCTGCAACTCAACGATGTTGGTCGTTCCTCGGCAGCCGGTTTCTTACAGTCTATTCTCGGTTTTGTTCTGGTTATGATTACGAATATGATTACGAGAAAGATCGATAAAGAAAGCGCGTTGTTCTGATTATACGGGAAAGGGATGATACTATGATTACCACAAGTAAGTCTGCTAAAATTATACCGCATATTGTTCTGACAATCTTAACGTTGGTGTGCTTGCTTCCGCTCTTGCTCCTGTTGATGGCATCTCTCACGGATGAACAAACACTTATGCTGAACGGTTATTCCTTCTTTCCGGAAAAATTCAGTGCGGATGCTTATACGTATATCTTTAAAACAGGAAAAACGGTTTTGCGCGCGTATGGCATTACCTTCTTTGTCACGGCAATTGGTACGGTCTGCAATGTATGCATGACGGTATGCCTGTCTTATCCGCTTGCACGCCCGGGCCTCAAAGGTCGAAATGCGATCGCATTCTTTGTGTTTTTTACGATGCTCTTTAACGGCGGTCTCGTGCCGACGTACATCATGTATTCGCAGTTCTTTCATATTCGCGATACGATCTTTGCCCTTTTGATCCCGAGTTTTTTGATGAGCCCGTTTAACGTAATTCTGATGCGCAATTACTTTAAAACGAATATCCCGGATGCAATCATCGAAGCAGCAAAGCTGGACGGCGCAAGTGAACTGCGTACGCTCGTCAACGTCGTATTGCCTATGTCAACACCGATCATCGGAACGATCGGTCTGATGTCCGGTTTGGCTTACTGGAACGACTGGACGAACGGTCTGTACTACCTTGTAAAACGTACGGATCTGTACAGTATTCAGAACGTTCTGACGAATATGCTTAACAACATTCAGTTTCTCAAAACCGCAACGCAGCTGCAGGGCATCAATATTGAAATGGGTACACTTCCGAGCGTCAGCATCCGTATGGCAATCGCAGTTGTGGCTGTTATCCCGGTCATGATCGTGTATCCGTTTATTCAGAAATCTTTCGTCAAAGGCATCGTCATTGGCGGCGTCAAGGGCTGATAAAAGGGAGACAGAACATGTCTGATTGGAAAAAATACATGGAATAAAGTGATGCTTACGCAGCATCGCTCTGTGAAAAGGAGCATAAAGTCTACGATGTAGATCCTTATGTTATGGTTTTTGAAGATGAAGATGTGTCCGGCGTTTTTCATATCTATTATGATGCACACAGCAAGGGCGCAAGTGCGTGGATGCACCTGATTGTCGGACATGCGACGATCGTTTATACAAATGATCGTATTTAACGCGTTTTAAAAAACTGCTTATTTTGGAGGTAAAAGTATGGCACAAATCCATTGCAATTTCTTTTCGTATTCACTTTGTCACGGCGTTGATATCGAAGTGACGCTTCCGTCTTTTACATCCTGCAATATGGATGATCCGCATACACACAGCTTGCCGGGGAAGTTCCCGGTTGTATATTTGCTGCATGGTAAGGGAAACGACTATATGTCTTGGCTCCGCTATACAAGCGTTGAGAGATATGCAGAAGAAAAAAGGATTGCTATCGTTACATTCTCTGTCGGAAACAAGGCGTATATGAATGATGATATGGGCGACAATTACTACGATTTCCTGAATCAGGAACTTCCTGAATTTGTTGAAGCCTATTTCCCGATTTCCGACAGTCCGAAGGATCGCTATATTGCGGGCCTTTCCATGGGTGGCTACGGCGCGTTGCTGCACGGCATTGAGAATCCGGACCGGTACAGCGCGATTGGTGCCCTTTCGCCGGCCGTATTCTCGAAAAAGGATATGGAAAGCAAAAAGACGAAGGGGCCGCAGTGGGTGGATCTTTACGCTGCGACAGAAAAAGCTGTGGCAGAGGGTAAGAAGCTGCCGGATCTCTTTCTGAGCATCGGCGACAGAGATTTCCTTTATAAGAATGTGCAGGAATACCATAAATTTGTTGAACCAATCTGGAAGAGCGGCCGGCTGCGCTATGATGACCTGCCCGGTTATGAGCACGAATTTGCCATTTGGGATCTTGAAATCAATAATTTCCTCGACTGGATCGACAGAGGGGATGTCTACAAGAAGATGGGTGCCAACAAAGTGTAAAGCAAAGGAAGACGGCAATGAAAATTTCAGAAATCATTGATAAATTAGAAGCATATCACGGACCGCTGGAGCCGGAGCGCAGAACGTGCGACATCGTGCAATACGGCGATCCGGATCAGGTCTGCACAGGAATCGTGTTGTCCTGTTGCCCAACGGCAGAGGTCATTCGTAAAGCTGCTGAGCTGGGGTGCAATTTAATCATCGGCCATGAGCCTCTTTTCTACGACGGATGGAACGAGACCGATTGGCTTCAGGATAACTGTGTGTATCAGGCAAAAAAACAACTTCTTGACCGTCTCGGTATCGTTGTATATCGCGATCACGATCATATCCACAATCATAGACCCGACGGTATCTTTTCCGGGTTGGCTAAAATGCTCGGCTGGGAACAGTATCAGGAGACGGAAAACTATTTTCCGGGAACTGCGTACCACTTGCCGCTCACTACGGTCCGCGCGGTGGCGGAGCATGTTGCGCATACCATGCAGATTGACGGAATTCGCATTATAGGAGACCCTGAAATGCCTGTGGAGCGCGTAGCTATCGTCGGACATTTTTTCGGAACGGACTGGGACAGGCAAAATATACAGCTCATTGAAAAAATGAATTGCGATTTGATCATTCCCGGTGAGGTGATCGATTGGACAATCGGCGAGTATGTGCAGGATGCAAATACTTTGGGAATCCGACGTGCGCTGCTGAATGTCGGGCACTTCAATTTGGAAGAACCCGGAATGCGGTATATGGCACAGTGGTTGCCGAAAGTGCTTGCGTGTGATCTTCCGATCCATTTTGTACAATCCGGTAACAGTTTTAGCTGGCTTTCGTTCAAAAAGGCAGAAGAAGGCAAGAGATTATAAAAATATGGAGGTAAGTAAACTTGACTGCAGATTTGATGTTGACGCTTGAAAAAGCCATGCAGGCATGGCAGCCCCCGGAAATTCCGGAAGATATTCCGCAGGGAGATACTCCGGGAGACAAAATATGGATTGGACCGCAGCAGAAAGAAAAAGCCGCAAAGATTTTTCCGGTAGTTTTACCTATGCTGCGCGAAGTTCTGGAAAAATCACCGGCAAAACGAGCGGTTATTACGGTGTGCGGTGGATCCGGCGTGGGAAAAACGGGTATTTCGTCCCTTTTAACATACTATTTTAATCAACTCGGAATCGGGTGCTATACGCTGTCCGGCGACAATTACCCTCGTCGTATTCCTTCTTTGAATGACGCGGAGCGTATGCGAATTTTCCGTTTAGCAGGCATACGCGGTATGCTGGAACAGAATGTTTATACCCCGGATGCTGCACGTGAACTTAAAGTACTGCAGGAAGCGGAAACGGACTCTGCGTCAAAAGAAGCAGACAGATACCCGTGGCTGACCGTATATCAAAAATCCGGTCGAAAGGCGTTGGCGGAATATCTCGGTTCCGAACAGGAACAGGAGTTTGATGAACTGTCCAAAACGCTGACACAGTTTAAAAGCGGTGCGGATAAGATATGGCTGAAAAGAATGGGCCGCACGGAGACGGAGCTTTGGTATGAAGAAAAGAATTTTCGGAATATTTCGGTGATTATTCTCGAATGGACGCACGGCAATTGCGGAAAGTTTGACGGTGTGGATATTCCGATCCTGCTGAACAGTACACCGGCTGAAACGAGAGAATACCGTCTGCTTCGTGCTCGAGATGCAAATACAGATACGCCGTTTATTGCTATGGTTTTGGAGATAGAGCAGGGTATGTTAGAAAACCGAGCACAAGCTGCAAAAATTATCTTGTCAAAATCCGGCGACTTTTTAACTTACGAACAGTTTAAGCGGCAAATGGACGCCGGCCGATAGGAGATATTGTATGTGTGACGGTGATTTCTGCCTTGGCCCGATGCTGAATGCTTATCCTGACAGCTTGGGCGGCACATTAAAGGAATGTATATCGTTTTTGGAACAGCCGGAAATGAAGGACGTATTTTCTTCGTTCTATATTCTTCCAAGCCTGTTCAACACCGATCTGGATCGCGGATTTTCTGTTATAGACTATCGACTCAATGACTTGCTGGCAGAACAAACGGATCTCGATGCGCTGCGCTCAATGGGAATTGACTTGAAGTTGGATTTTGTACTAAATCATGCTTCGGTGCTTTCCGAGCAATTTCAGGATATACTGAAAAACGGGGAACAATCCCTCTATCGTGACTTCTTTATAGATTGGAACAGATTTTGGGCAGGTCATGGAACGATGACCGAGGAGGGATATATCCGGCCGGACCCCGAACTGCTGCAAAATATGTTTTTCCGTAAACCCGGCTTGCCGATTTTAATGGTGAAGTTTCCTGACGACAGCAATGTTCCGTATTGGAATACTTTCTATCAGGAAGTTGTCTATTCCCATGTAGATGCGCAGGACTTTATGGCAATCACACACGGAAAATATGCTCCGGCAGTTCGGTTGGCTTCTTTGGTCAATGCGGCTGTCGAGCAGGGCAAATGGCCCGAGCAGACGGAACTTGGTCAATTGGAGGTGTATCGCGGTGCGGTGGTTGACTTCATGGAAAGAAATCGTCGATATTTGGGTCAGATGGATCTGAATATCCGTTCACCGCTCGTTTGGGAATTCTACAAAAATACGCTGCAAACACTTGCCGGTTACGGCGCAAAAATCGTTCGTCTGGACGCCTTTGCCTATGCACCGAAAGAGCCGGGTGCACGGAATTTCTTGAATGATCCGGGAACATGGGAGTTGCTCGGCAAGGTGACAGATTTGGCAAAACCGCTGGGTATCACGCTTTTGCCGGAGATACATGCCAGCTATGCGGAGGGAACATACCGCACGATTGCAGAAAAAGGGTATATGGTGTATGACTTTTTCCTACCCGGATTATTGCTGGATGCACTTGAACGAAGGTCCGGAGAAGTTCTTGTACAGTGGATACGGGAAATCTGTGACCGCAAAATGCTGACTGTTAATATGTTGGGCTGTCATGATGGTATTCCGTTGTTGGATTTAAAAGGGTTGCTTTCGGAAGAAAGAATCCAAAGCCTCATTGATACAGTGGTGTCCCGTGGTGGATATGTGAAAGATCTGCACGGCGCAAAAAACGTATACTATCAAGTAAATGCCACGTATTACAGCGCGCTGGGAGAAGATGACAAAAAAATGCTTCTGGCACGGGCAATACAGCTTTTCATGCCGGGCAAACCGCAGGTTTGGTATCTGGATCTGTTTGCCGGTCGTAATGATCATGCTGCCGTTCAAAGGGCGGGTGCCGGTGGGCATAAAGAAATCAACCGCACGAACCTGACATGCTCTGATATAGCTGCCGGAATGAAAAAGCCGATTGTGCAAAAACAAATCGAGCTTTTGCGGATGAGAAACCGGTTTCCTGTTTTTTCTGCAAATGCAAAAATCGTGGCTGAAGTGAACGGAACAAAAATGGATATTCGTTGGCAATCCGGCTCCGAAGAAGCGGTTCTCCAAACAGATTTCGGCGATTATTCCTTCTCTGTCTCCATTCGAGATACGTCTTCCGATACAGAATATTTCAAGTACGATTCGTAATGTGTATGGCGATTTAGCCGGAATTGAAAATAAGATGCACTGAGAGGTACGATTTTATCAAAAAAGTCTTGGCGACTGTTTGCAGCTCCTGCTGTGTCGCCAAGACTTTCTTTATGCTTTTAAAGCTTAATAATACCGAATGACCGCGATAACCTTGCCGAGAATGGTGATTTCATCGGAGATGATGGGCTCGAAATCCGGGTTTTCGGGCTGGAGACGGAACGTGCCCTTCTCCTTATAGAAGCGCTTCACGGTGGCTTCATCGCCGATCATGCCGACCACGATCTCGCCGTTTTCCGCCACGGGCGTTTTCTCTGCGATGACATAGTCGCCGTCCAGAATGCCGGCGTTGATCATGCTCAGGCCGTCCACGTGCAGCGCGAAAAGCTCCTTGCCGCTTTTGTCCGGGTAGGGAATATAGCCCTCAATGTCTTCCACGGCCAGAATGGGCAGACCGGCCGTCACCTTGCCGAGAATCGGCACCTGCTTTGCGGCAGATGCGCCCACAATGTGAATGGAGCGATTCAGGCCCGCATCGCGTGTGATATAGCCAAGCGCCTCCAAAGATTTCAAGTGGGAATGCACCGTAGAGGTGGAGCGCAAACCGGTCGCCGCGCAGATCTCACGCACAGAGGGCGGCACGGCACGTTCCGCCATGGTGGAGCAAAGATAGTCATATACAAGCTGCTGGCTTTTCGTTAAACTCGCCATATGCGATTCCTCCGTTTTAATACAATATCAGTCCCGTAGAAATGGGCAGTTCTTTAATTAAAACCATTGTATCATATATTTTCGAAAAATGCAAACGATTGTTTGCTTTTTCTGCGGATTTTCTCGAAAAAAGCGTTCATAAATGCGTTCCAAAATCTTTAACGTTTATTCATGGCTATTTAACAACTCTTTTTGAAACCGCGGTATAATATAAGCGTATTCAGAAGAAAAGGAACCGCACCTTTCTTGGATACATGTTCTACCCTCCTCAATATACCCCTCAAGCTAAAAGGAAGAAGGACCGAGCCGCATCGGTCCTTCTTCCTTTTGTATAATGGTATTTTCAGCGCGGAGAAGTGCCGATTTTGCACAGCATTGAAACTGAAAGTTTCCGTCTGCCGAAAATCCGCGGACTGAAGTATAGTTGCATATTTTTCTCAAACCCGCCCATACTACGGGTAAAGAAACCCAATGACGCTAAAAACAGGAGAGAAAAATATGGCTATGCACTTTAAAAAGCAGGAAAAAACCGAAGCGGAGCGCAAAAAGAGTACGGAGCGGCGCGGGTTTTACCTTGCGCTTGCCGTGTGTCTGACGGCCATCGGCATTGCGGCGTGGAGCACATACGATACCGTTTCCGGGTTCTTGGAGCCCACAGGGAGCGAGAGCAGTGCGTCTTCCTCCGCGTCCACACCGCGCCCCACGCCTGAAGCATCCGCCCCCGTAGACGATGACCCGGAGAGCGCCGTTTCTGCGGGCCACGCGCAGGGCACTGTGCCGGAGGTCTCCGCAAGCACAGAAGCGGAGCCGCAGGA
>OBJF01002816.1_pt1 | contig 11897 bp, 4 predicted proteins | sample 1519091 | NCBI WGS metagenome assembly OBJF01 (sample SAMEA2452124, study PRJEB22498) | human gut metagenome | biome: human feces; feature: human gut; material: feces | place: Australia | collected 2012
CCAGCCGAATCGCCTCCGGCTCGCCTTCCACGCCACTGCCGAGGATGTTGAATTCCTCGCCGCGGATGCCCAGCATATCGCGCAGCAGGCCGTTGCCGGCACCCGGGTAGCCACCGAGCCACGTGTGGAAATTCTCGTCGATCAGGCCGGTCGCGTAACCGACCACCACCCTGCCGCCGGCCGCCGCGAAATCGGCCAATCGCCGCGTATCGACGGCGCTCAGCATCAGGACGGTCGGCAAAACGACGGTCTTGTAATCGCTCCAATCGTATTTCAGCGGCATAATGTCGGCGCGCGTGCCGGCATCGAGGAACGCGCGATACCAGTCGCGCACGTCGTGCCAATGGTTGAGTTTCATACTCGGCAACGTTTCGGAACGGGTGGCCCATTCCGATTCGGCGCTGAACAGGATCGCCGTGTCGGAGCGTTCCAGCTCACTACCCTGCACACCCGCATCGGCCAATGTTTGCAACGTTTCGCCCAGCTCGCACACTTGACGGAATAGCTTCGTGTCTTCTCCCGCGTGCGGAACCATGGCGGAGTGGAAGGATTCGGCGCCAAATGCGGACGCGCGCCACTGGAAGAAGTTGATCGCGTCGGCACCCATGGCAACGTGTGCAAGGGAATCGCGCACCGTCTCCCCCTTGCGCTTGCGCATGTTGAGCGGCTTCCACTGCACGGCGGAAGTGGAGTGTTCCATGACATACCAGGGCTTGCCGAGTGCGAACGAGTCCATCAGCGCGTCGGAACATGCCAGTTCGTCAAGGTGCATCTCACCCCCTTCGTGGAAGTAGTGGTCGTTCGAGACGAAGTTCACTTCGTTGGCCCAATCAGCGTAATCCATGCAGCACTGGTCGGTGGAGACCATGAAATTCGTGGTGAACGGCTTGTCGGGGCAGATTTCGGCGATCGCGTCACGTTCGGCCTTGTAGAAATCGAGGAGCATGTCGTTGCCGAAGCGCTCGAAATCAAGCTTTTGACCGGGGTTGACCATGGAATCGGCACCCATGAACCGCGGAATGAGCACCTCGTCGAAGCTGTTCATTTCCTGACCCCAGAAAGTGGTGCCCCACGCCTGGTTGAGCGCGCCGATGGTGCCGTACTTGCGTTCGCACCACAGGCGGAAGGCGTTGAGCGCGTTGTCGGAGTAGTCATTGCGATTGTTCCACCCGTACTCGTTGCCCATGTGCCAGGCGGTCACGTACGGGTTGGCGCCGTAGCGTTCGGCGAGCTTGCGGCACAGGGTGAGCGCGTATTCCTTGAATACCGGGCTGGTCGGGCTCCACGATTGGCGCGAGCCGGCGTTGACGGGGTGGCCGAATTTGTCGCACGGCAGCACTTCGGGATGCTTTTCGTACAGCCACAGCGGCGCGGTGGCCGTGGCGGAGGCGAGGTCTGTTGCAATGCCGGCTTTGCCGAGCTTGTCGATGATGCGATCGAGCCAGCCGAAGTCCCAGCGATTTTCCTGCGGTTGGATGCGATCCCAGCTGAAGATGGCGAGGGCAACCGTGTTGACACCGGCTTTTTTCATGAGGCAGACGTCGTCGTCCCACGTTTCTTCAGACCATTGGTCGGGATTGTAGTCGCCGCCGAATGCGATTCCACGGCCGTTTTCCGTCAGCAGTTTCGGCCACGCGAAAGGCTGGCGATTGGGGGTTGCGGTGAGTGTAGCGGTTGCGGTGGGTACGGAGGGTTTGCCGGGTACGGCGGGTTTGCTGGTATGGATCTGCACGTCATTGCCTTTCCGAACGTATTTGGTACAACCGTGTACCATTTGATATTTTTAATCTTAGATACTTTTGCGATTCTGTCAAATCCAGACATACGCATGTATTTGCGATCGACTGCGACCGGCTGGCATTCGCTCGCGATTAGTTACGCTCATTTGCGCTCGACTGGCGCTCGACTGGCAGAATCGCCCTCATTCGATATCGCTTTTCGCACACATCCGGACGAAAGTCAATTTTCCGCAAGACGTGAGCGAAAGAGGGTGGTGCAGGACGGGAGAACACCCCCATCCGCTCACGGAACGACGAAACGGGACGAAATCGCAGGACGTGAGCGAAAAGCCTCTCCTTCAAAAATCGGAATCGTTGGAAAATAAAGGAAACAGCAACGGACAAACCGAAGCGGAATGCACCCTTCCGTTCACAAACGAATGAAACAGACAAAAATCGCAAGACGTGAAAGAAAGAGGGGGCCACAACACAGAGGAACATACCCCCATCCGCTCACGGAACGACGAAACGGGACGAAATCGTAAGACGTGAGCGAAAAGCCACGAATCTCATAAAAACAGAACCAGCAATACCCTCATCAAATGCAGAGGAAACAGCACCCCGCCACACAGGACCACGAGCCAGCATAGGATGCGCCAAATCACCAATGCGGCAGCCTCGACATAATCAGCCTTTCAAGCCGCGAAGAGAGCATTTCTACCAGGAAACCGGCGTATGCAACGCAACCGGATGACCCGATTTACGCGCACGAATCATGGCGACGTTCATGGCGAGCGCGGCACGATGCGGTTCATCCGACAAATCCAGTTGGGTGACCGCGACAATCGTCCATCCCATACTTTCCAGTTGACGGCGCTTCCAAACATCGCGACGCCACTGCATCTTATCCGTACGGTGGTGGTCGCCATCATATTCAATGCCGATTTTCAATTCCGGATCAGCGAGATCGAGCGTGACCGCAGCCCCATTCTCAAACGAAATTCCCGAAACCACGTATCCAACAGCGAAACCAGACAGACCATACGACAGTAAGCACAATCGCAATTCGGTCTCTTTGGGCGAATCACTGCCCGATTCCACCAGCAACAATGCCAATTGGCACTTGCGACGGCCACGAAAGGAATTTCCCTCGAGGAAAACGGCAAGTTTTTCCTTCGTCGTCCGTCCATGACGCATCTGCGATTCAGCCAATTCGACCAGCATATCAACGCTCAACGTTTCCGCCATTGAAGCCCATGTCGGCTCTGGAGCAAGCACGTCGATGCCGTCTTGCGTATGACAGATATGTTCTCCGGACAGCCCTTTCCATACATGCGCGACCACTCCCGGAATACCTTTTCGGCGGTTTCGCGCGGTCTGTACCACGACATGAACCACGGGAACACCATCTGCCGTCCGCGCCGAATCCATCGACGGATCCGGCACACCCCACATTGCGATCGCGGAGTTCCGCGTCAGCACGCCATACAACTCGTTACGATCTTTCAACGCGCGGCATACGTTCCACACCTCCTGCTGCCGTTGCGCGATCGACTGCGCCTCCAACGGCTTATAGTGCTGCTGGCCGTTCGGACCATTCACATCGTTGATACCATTCATGGTCCGAAGGTATTGCTTCCGCCGATTCGATGTCCAGCTGCACCGGGGTTGTGGTCGGAGAACGCAGAAAATACACATGTTCGGCGTGTCAGGCGGGGATAACTTGCGATTATGGTAGATGCTTTGTGCCGGCACGGCACGCTGCGGCATGGAGTGTGTATAAATCAGTGGACAAGCGGGGATAGGATTTCTGTGCGATTCCCCGCATCTCTGCTTGTGTATTTCGATTGGACGTTCCGTTTATGAACGGGCGGAATGGGCCCGGAACGCAAGACGTGAGCAAAAGAGGGCGTAAGGCCGTACGGGACGATACCCCCATTCGCTCACGAACAGACGGAACGTGCGAAAATCGCAGGACGTGCGCAAAATCACATCAAACGCAAAATCAAAATCGTTGGAAAATCAAGGAAACACAAACGAAAGGACCGGCGCGCCACACCCCTTTTCGCTCACGAACGGCCGAAACGCATGAAAATCGCAAGACATGAGCGAAAAAGGGTAGGAAACCATACGGAACGAATCCCCCTTTCGCTCACGAACGAACGAAACGGGCGAAAATCGCAAGACGTGCGCGACGAGCCGGAATCTAGAGACTCAGGAAGAGCTCGTGAATGCGGGTGTCGTCGGTGAGTTCGGGATGGAACGCCGTGGCGAGAATCTTGCCTTGGCGCAGACCGACCACATTGCCGCTCACCGAGGTCTCAACGGTCGCGGCCGACCCGACCTCGGCCACAAACGGTCCACGAATGAACACTAGCGGGAAATCCTTCAGCACGATGGAATCGGAGGAAATCTCAGTAGTCGAACCCGCGCCCGACGCGGAATCAGCGAACCCCGGCACACGTTCGCCCGGCTCAACCAAAACGGCGGAATCGCCAGTAGCAGAGCCGAAATCGGCGGTGGCGGCGAACGAGCCAAGCTGACGGCCGTACGCATTGCGTCGCACGACGGCGTCAAGCGCGCCGAAGTAGACGTTGTCGTCGTTATCGAGCTTGCGGGCCAGCAGAATCATGCCGGCGCAAGTGCCGAATACCGGCTTTCCGGCGGCGATGTGCGCTGCGATGGGTTCGAACAGGCCGGTCGATCGCAGCAGCTTGCCCTGCGTGGTGCTTTCGCCACCTGGCAGGATCACGCGATCGATCGAATCGTCGAAATCCTCGGCGGCACGCAACAGTTTCCACGGCGCGCCAAGACGATCCAGCATGGCCGCATGCTCGGCGAACGCGCCCTGCACCGCCAGAATGCCGGTCACGCCGTGCTTCGCGGATGCCGAGCCTGCGGCGACGTCGGCCGATTCTTCCTTTGAAATGTATTCAACGGCAACAACCATCGGATCTCCTTACCCAAACCATCGAGACCATCACAAATCATGCGAAATGCAATCACACGAAACGGGCGGCATAAGGCGGCCGATAGTCACACCCCATCCGCTCGCAATACGTGAAATCACAGCACAATCACAGCGAAATCACTCGCCGCGGGCGGCCATGATGGTTTCGATCTCATCTTCGTTGATGCCGACCATGGCCTCACCGAGATTCTCGGAAAGACGTGCAAGCAGCTCGGCGTCCTGCCAATTGGCGGTAGCCTGCACGATGGCGGCGGCACGCTTGGCCGGGTCTCCGGACTTGAAGATGCCGGAACCGACGAACACGCCTTCGGCACCCAGCTCCATCATGAGCGCGGCATCGGCCGGAGTGGCCACGCCACCGGCTGCGAAGTTGACGACCGGCAGACGGCCGTTGTCGTGCACATACTTGGCGAGGTCGTACGGCACGGCCAGCTGCTTGGCGGCCTCGTACACCTCGTCGTCGCGCAGGGAGACGAGCTCACGGATCTGCTTGTTCATGGTGCGCATGTGACGCACAGCCTGGATGACATCGCCAGTGCCCGGCTCGCCCTTGGTACGAATCATGGACGCGCCCTCCGCAATGCGGCGCAGCGCTTCGCCGAGGTTCTTCGCACCGCACACGAACGGCACGTCGAACTGGTTCTTGTCGATGTGGTACACGTCGTCGGCGGGGCTGAGCACTTCGGATTCGTCGATGTAATCGATTTCGATGGCCTGCAGGATGCGGGCTTCGGCGATGTGGCCGATACGCACCTTGGCCATGACCGGGATGGACACGGCTTCCTGAATGCCCTTGATCATGGCCGGATCGCTCATGCGGGAGACGCCGCCGGCAGCACGGATGTCGGCCGGGATGCGCTCGAGCGCCATCACCGCGCATGCGCCCGCGTCCTGCGCGATCTTCGCCTGCTCGGGGGTAGTGACGTCCATAATCACGCCACCCTTGAGCATCTGCGCCAGATTCTTGTTCAGTTCGTTCCTGTTGTTGGCCATCGCCAGCCTTTCGTCGAAAATAATCGTTTGCTATCGATACTAACGATTTCCCATTTCGATTTCACGCGAACTGAATCTTATAACCTACCAAAAAGTCGGTTTTGCTAAATTTGCAACCTTATTTTCATGATTGTTTCATTGGCTTATGATTTCGATTCCGTCGACATTTCGTCGGTTTCGTCCGTTTTTCTTGCTTTACCTGCGACTATGGCTTTCGATTCGTCCGCTTCCGTATGCCGTCGCGCGCGCTATAGGAAACACGAATGACATGCGATTTTCATACGACCACATTGCGGACGTGCGGCGCGTCCGTATGCGGCCGCATGGGCATGGGCACCTCACCAGGCCCCGCATTACGCCGATTCACACGCTAGTTCGCACGCATCGACTCGCCGCATCAGTTCGCAATCCGCACGCGCCAGCTCACATGCGCACGATGCGGTCCACGATACGCATGGTGGAATCGCGGTGCGAGACGAGCAGCACCGCGCTCCCCTGCTGCGCCAACGCGTCAATCGATTGCAGAATCACGGATTCGTTGTAGGCGTCGAGGCGACTCGTCGGCTCGTCGAACAACACCAGCGACGCGTTGCGCAGGAAGACGCGAGCCAGGCCGATGCGTTGCCGTTCACCCTCTGAAAGCCGCCCGCCCAACTCGCCGACGGGGGTATCAAGGCCCTGCGGGAGCGAGTCGACCAGTTCAAGCGCGGAAGCCTTGGCGAGCGCGGCGCGCAGCACGTCATCACCGACAGAAAGGGGCGTCCGGGTGGAAAGCGCGGAATCAGCGGCATTCCACGAAACGGGAGGAGCGGGCGGGGTAAGAAGCGCTCTGCCGGAAGTCGCGGAATCGTCCGGATCGCCAGCATTACCAGCCCTATCCGCATCGCCCCTGTCGCAGGCCATAAGCAGGTTTTCACGGATAGTGCCGTCGAACAGGTAGGTTTCCTGCCCCATCATCGTTTGCACGCGACGGCGATGATGCGCGTCGATCTGCGGCAGTGGCACCTCGGACAGGGCGACTAAGCCGGATTGCGGGTCCCAGTAACGCATGAGCAGCTTCAGCAGGGTCGATTTGCCGCGGCCGGACGGGCCTTGGATGCCGAGGATGCCGTGTTGTGGTATGTCGAACGAGACGTGGCTGAGGATTGGCTCGGCGGACGACTCGGGGGCATCCGCATCGCTTCCGGAAGTTGGAGCCTCGCCCGAATTGCCGTAGCCGAACGTGACGTCGTGCATGGACATGCCGTGGTAGCGCGGCAGGAAATCGCCCCGCTCCTCCACTGCGGGGGTTTCGTCCATCAGCGCGAACAGGCGGCGGGCGGCGGCAAACGTTTGCGTGAGATTGGCCGGCAGCGCGCTCAACGCGAGCGTCGGACCGAACGAGCTGGCCAGCAGCACGAAAGCGGCGGTCAGGCGGGCGGCGGGCGCGGAAATGACGGTTTGAATGGTTGCGGCGGCGGTGGAAGCGATCGGCATCGTCGTACCGGACGTGACCATCGCCAGCAATGCCGCGATGGCAGTGAACAGTACGACCAGCACCGCGCCGAAGCCTGCGAAATCGCCATTCTTGGCACTCAGCCGGGCGCGGCGGCTCCAGAGCGAGCGCGTGCGTGACGCGATGCCGGCAAGCCGCGCATGGCCTTGGCCGAATCGGATGATTTCGTCGAGACCGCGCATATCGTCGAGCATTTCGTCATCAAGTTGGGCGGATTCACGGCGAATATCCCCACCGAGACCGCCTACCGCCGTGGCGAAGAGTTTCGGCAGCACGATGCCGACGGTCAGGTGCGCGATGACCAGCGTGACAGCGATCGCAGGGCTCAACGTAAGCAATGCGACCGTGTAAAGCACGGTGGTCGCGATGGCGATGACAACCGGCGAAATGGTGTGCGCGAAGAAGATTTCCAGCAGTTCGACGTCGGTGGTGACCAGCGCGATCAGGTCGCCTTTGCCTTTGCCGGACAGTTTGGCGGGCGCGAGGCGACGCAGCGCGGCAAACGTTTTCGACCGGAACAGCGCGAGCAGGCGGAAGGCGACATTGTGGTTCATGTACTGTTCGGCGTAGCGCATGCCGCCGCGGATCAGTGCGCAGATAATCATGGCTGCGATTGCCGCGGGAAGGCTGAGATTCCAGACTTTTGCGCCAGCTGCATTTTTGATACGTTCCATAAGTGCCTGCCCGGTAGCGGCGACGCCGAAAACCGGCAGGAACGTGGCGGCGAGGTGGCCGAGGATGCCGCACGCGCAGGCGATGGCCATGGGTTTGCGCAGTGGGCCGACTTCGCGCAGCAAGCGGGCGATGACTTGGGTTGTTGGCATGTCCGATTTGGCGCCACTGGCGTTCGATTCGGCGGAACCAGACATCCGAGACACGGCAAACGCACCAGACGCATGAGTCATACGCGATACGCGCGGCGCGACGCGACCAGACAATCCCACCCGTTCCACGCTTTCCTGCGCCCGGAACAGCTTGGCATACGTGCCGTCCGCGGCCATGAGATCGTCATGCGCGCCCTGCTCGACGACGACACCCCCATCAAACACTACGACATGGTCCGCGTCGGCCGCGTTCGCCATGCGGTGCGTGACCATCAGCACGGTTGCGCCGGCGTCGGCGAGCGCGCGAATCGTTTGCAAAATCAACGTTTCGCTGTCCGCGTCGACGCTGCTGGTCGCCTCGTCGAAAATATAGACAGCCGACCTGCGCAACAGTACACGGGCGATCGCAATGCGCTGTTTCTGCCCGCCGGACAGATTCGCGCCGTCCTGCGTGATCGGCATATCGAGTCCTCGCGATTGCGCGCGCACGAAATCGTCGATATGCGCGGCTTCCAGCGTCTGCCACAGCTCGTTGTCGGTGGCGTCGGCGCGGGCCATGAGCAGGTTGTCGCGCAGGGTGCCGGCGAACAGGTGGCTGTGCGCGGAGACGATGGAGATTTCGCGGGTGAGCGATGCTGCGGTGAGGTCGCGGATTTGGTGCGATTTCAGGGTTTCACTGTCATCCGGCGCCGCACTGCTTAACATAGTGCCCAGCACTTCGTCCTGCATTCCGGATGGCATTTCGGACAGCAGCACATCGCCTTCATATCCGACAAGCGTGCCGGCAAGCAGCTGGACGGCTGTGGACTTGCCGGAACCGGATGGCCCGACGATCGCAGTGACTTCGCCGGGCAGCGCACGGAGGGCCACGTTGCGCAAGGCGTAGCGCGTTTCGCGCGCGTCACCCGCGCCGCCGCCCTCATCAACGCTGTCCACATCCGCGTTCCGCATATCGGAATGCGATGTGGACGATATACCACGGGGACTCGCAACACCGGCACCCGCAGACCCGGCAGCGTCAGGCCCCGCACCAGCAGCACCCCCAGCATCCACATCCGCGTCCGCATACCGGTACGAAACACCACGAAACTCCACGCCGACACCACGCCCGGAAGCCCCGAATTCCGGCAGTTCCTTGCTGCCATGCTCCGGTTCGGACGCGTCGAGCAGCGCGAAAATACGTTTCGTGGACGTCATGCCGTTCATCGCAACATGGAAATACGAGCCGAGCTGTCGCAGCGGAATGAAGAAATCGGCGGCTAGCAGAATCGTCAGCAATACCGCGACGATCGGCGTCAAACCAAGCGGCAGCACGCCGGACAGCGCGAAAACGCCAGACGGCGAGAGCGAGCCGGATACGAATCGCCATACCGCAACGCCGATGCCGGCGGCCGCGCCACCGTATGCCACGGCATCCATCGCCGTGAGCGAACGCAGTTGGATTTGCAGCACGTTCATGGTCATCACGCGGAACTGTTCGGCCTTCTCGTCCATGACTCGTGCGGCGCGCTCGTCCGCATCGAAGGTTTTCAGCGTCTCAAGTCCCTGCAGATTGTCGAGGAACGACGCCCCCATATCCGTGTATTTGCCCCAGTATTTCTTGAATACGCGGGCGGCACGCATCGCCACCATGCCGACGATGAGCACGATGAGTGGCGCGCAGGCGAGCAGCGTCGCGGCGGTGGGCAGGTCGATCGGCGCAAGCACGGCGAACAGCGTGATGGGGGCGAGCACGGCATAGCACAGTTGCGGCAGGAACAGTTCGAAGAAGCTTTGGATTTGTTCGATGCCTTCGCCCGCGGACTGCACCACGCCGGCGGTGCGCACGCGCTGCGCGTAGGACGGGCCGAGCGCGAGCATCTTATTGAACAGTTTCTCACGCAGCGCGAGTTTGACGCGTTCGGCGGCCTCGCTACCGAAACGTGCGGCGGCGCGAATGGTGACGAATCGCACGACCGCGGCAATAAGAATAATGGCGATGCAGGGCGCGGTGGCGGACGGTACGGGCGCGAACAGCGGTTGCAGCATACGCACCACGGCCACGACGAAGGCGATGTTGGCCACGAGGCCCAGCCATTGGCAGGCGACTTTCGCCGCGATCAATCGACCGACGCCGTCAGCCAAGGAAAACAGCCGCTTGTCGAACATCATGCCCCTTTTCCAATCGTTTGCAATCCCGCCATCCGCTCCAAGCGTATCGGGCATACCGACGAAAGGCAATGACGGAACGGCAATCGCAGAAAATCGTCGGAAAAATCTAGAAAACCATCAGAACTCGCAAGCAAATGCACAACAGCAAAACCACAGAAAACCAAGGGAACGGCGAAAAGTGAGGCGGCTGAATGTTCGCCGTTGAGCAAACAGCCTAGGCGCAAGGGGTAGTTGCGCCAAACTTGAGTGTACACGGAACATGTTGTGGTTCGCAACGTCACTCCGCCCAGTTTTGCCGCATTTTCCACCGTTTTCGCCCGTAAGGGCAACCCCTCTCGAACCCGTCGCACAACCCGTTGGACACCCTGCGATCGAACGCGTCAAACCTTTTTTCGAGATGATGGATCCGTGTACCAATCCCCCGTTCCGTTGACGTTTCGTGCCACTTTGTCAGTTCAAACAAACCCGTCGCCATATTTCTTGTTGTTTCTTACAATGCGGACTTACGTCACCGTAACTTACGATATGCGAGGCGCGACACAGGACGCGAAAAGCACGTCACCGATCACCGCAATCGCAGCGATCGCATATATCGCAAAACCCACGAAAACCGCGGAAACGCAAGAAAAGAGAACACTTCATGCTCACCGAGTACACGACCCCGGGCGCATCCGTCGAAGTACGCGACGGCGAATCCATCTACTCCCTGCTTACCGAACGCATCAAGCGCACCGGCGAAGACACCGTGATCGCGGAACGCAAAACCGCTCCGGGCCAGTGGACCAAGGTGACGACCGGCGAATTTCACAAGAACGTGCTCTCCGCGGCCAAAGGCCTGATCGCGTTCGGCATCGGCAAGGGGGATGCCGTCACCCTCTTCTCCACCACCCGTTACGAGTGGGGCGTGCTTGATTTCGCACTGGCCGCAATCGGCGCGGTCAATGTGCCGATCTACGACACCGATTCCGCGGCTCAGGCCGAACGCATTCTCAACGATTCCAACGTGAAGCTCGCCATCGCCGACGATCGCGAACGCTTCGACCGTCTTGATTCCGTGATTGGCCGCTGCCCGTCTCTGAAGCATATTCTGATGCTCGACGCCAATGCCATGGGCGCGCTGGAGGGATTGGGCGTCACCGTGTCCGACGAAGAGCTGGACGAGCGTATCGCGTCGGTGCGTGCCGACGATCTGGCCACCATCGTGTACACGTCCGGTTCCACAGGGGCACCGAAGGGTGCCGAGCTGTCGCATCGCAATTTCGTGTCGATCACGCGCGCCGGCAGCCTTGCGCTGCACGAGATGATTCTCGAGGACCATCCGCGTCTGCTGCTGTTCCTGCCGCTCGCCCACTGCTTCGCGCGCTTCATCCAGTACGCGTCGATCGCTTCCGATGACGGCGTGGTCGGCTATCTGCCGGACACCAAGACGCTGCTGCCGGATGTGCGTTCGTTCGAGCCGACGTACCTGCTGGGCGTGCCGCGCGTGTTCGAGAAGGTGTACAACGCGGCTTCCCGCAAGGCCGGCATGGGTTGGAAGGGCCGCCTGTTCCTCAAGGCCGCCGAGTCCGCGCGCGACTGGTCGCGCATGCAGCAGGCCGGCGAGAAACCGACCATGAAGCAGACCGCCGAACACCTGTCGTATGAGGCGTCCGTATACCACACCGTGCGTGGCGCGTTGGGCCCGCGTATCCGTTATGTGGCGTGCGGTGGCGCTCCGCTGGATGTGTCGCTGGCGCATTTCTTTA
>OBJF01002820.1_pt1 | contig 11889 bp, 9 predicted proteins | sample 1519091 | NCBI WGS metagenome assembly OBJF01 (sample SAMEA2452124, study PRJEB22498) | human gut metagenome | biome: human feces; feature: human gut; material: feces | place: Australia | collected 2012
AAACAACTGAAGATAAATCATTTCTTCCGTTTCCCCCTTCCTGCCAGTACCGTGCGGATTACTCCCATCGCGATACAGATCAGCACGATATACACCACCGGAACTTCCATCACATAAGAAGCGATAAAAGCGGCTGCCATGATCACAATCGATGTCCACTCTTTTTTCTTCGTGATCCCCGCTGCCATATCCCATACCACGGAAGCGATCACTGCTCCCACGCCAGCCTGCATCCCGTCCAGAAGCTCACTGATGATGAAATTATCCCGAAACATCTGATAAAAAACAGAGATCGCAGAGATGATAAGAAAAGGTGGCAGAACTGTTCCGAAAATTGCTGTCAGTACCCCTGCAAGACCGGCCAGTTTATAGCCAACCACAATTGCTCCATTTACCGCGATCGCCCCAGGTGCCGACTGTGCAATAGCAATCAGATCCAACATCTCATTTTCTTCGATCCAATGGTACTTATCCACGAACTTATCCTTCATTAACGTAATGATCACATACCCGCCACCAAAAGTAAAGGCACTCAGATATAACGTGGACAAAAATAATTTCCAAAGCACCTTTTGTTTTTTCCTCACATTCTTCCTCCTGATTTTTATCTCTTTTATCTTTTCAGCAACATACGCTTTTATTGTATCAGTTTCTTTTTTTCTTTACAATCACTTCCGTAGTTCAACAGAACAAAGAACGTGTTCTGACACATCCGCATGAAACATTTTTCATTTACAGAAAAGCCTTTTTTGACGTAGAAAAGGGTGCATCGATTTTTACAAAAATCGATGCACCCACCTCTAATGATCCGACAGCATTTTTCTGCCTTTATTTTTTGATGCCAAATGCTTCTTTTCCCGGAAATACTGCTGCTTCACCGAGTTCTTCCTCGATTCTTAACAGCTGGTTGTATTTTGCCACACGTTCGCTTCGGCTTGGTGCACCGGTCTTGATCTGACAGGTGTTCAGTGCTACTGCAAGATCTGCGATCGTGGTGTCTTCTGTTTCACCGGAACGGTGAGAGGAAATGGCGGTATATCCTGCTTTGTGTGCCATCTTGATAGCTTCCAGTGTCTCGGATACAGAACCGATCTGGTTCAGTTTGATCAGGATGGAGTTTGCACAGCCAAGGCCGATTCCTTTTGCCAGGCGTTCGGTGTTGGTTACGAACAGATCATCGCCAACCAGCTGTACCGTATCTCCCAGCTCTTTGGTCATCATCTGCCATCCTTCCCAGTCTTCCTCATCCAGACCGTCTTCAATGGAGTAGATCGGATATTTGCTGCACAGTTCTTTCCAGTGTGCTACCAGTTCTTCCGATGTAAATTTCTTTCCGCATTTTGGCAGAACGTATTCGCCCTTCTTGCTTCCTTTCCACTCACTGGATGCTGCATCCATAGCCAGTACGAAATCTTTGCCCGGTTCATAGCCTGCTCTTTTAATCGCCTCCAGAATGCACTCGATGGCTTCTTCATCGCTGCCAAGATCCGGTGCGAATCCACCTTCGTCACCTACGGAAGTAGCCAGACCTTTCTCTTTTAACAGAGCTGCCAGTGCGTGGAAGACTTCCGTACACCAGCGCAGACCTTCTTTGAAGCTTGCTGCGCCTGCAGGCATGATCATGAATTCCTGTACATCTACCGTGTTGGCTGCATGTGCACCACCATTCAAGATGTTCATCATCGGCAGTGGCAGGCGATTGCCGTTTACACCGCCCAGGAAACGATACAGTGGCAGATCCAGTGCGTTTGCTGCTGCTCTTGCACTTGCGATCGATACTGCCAGGATTGCGTTTGCACCCAGATTGGATTTGTCTTTGGTTCCGTCTGCTTTTATCATAGCTGCATCTATCGCATAGATATCCAGCGCATTGACGCCTTTTAATGTTTCATTGATTACTGTGTTTACATTGGCAACCGCTTTGGATACACCTTTGCCTCCGAATTTTTCTTTATCTCCGTCTCTCAGCTCCAGTGCTTCGAATTCTCCGGTAGATGCGCCGCTGGGTGCGGTTCCTCTTCCCATGGTACCGTCCGAAAGATAAACCTCTGCTTCTACAGTAGGATTGCCTCTGGAGTCAATAATTTCACGTCCGATTACTTTTTCAATTGTCAAATGTTTCATCTTATCCCTGACCCTTTCCCATGGACGATCCTCTGCTCCCATTTTGCAGAAGCAGAAAGGATCTTCCCACGACTTATTCACATGATGGTTAGCTTTTACTAACTGAAATAAGTGTATCGCAACTTCATGGGATTTTCAATAGGCTTAAACAGGATTTTTTCTCATTTACTTTTTTCTTTTTCTGTGTTTTTTCCAGCCGTGCCGCTTCCTTACGGTATGTCTGTGTCCGATTCTGACAAACGGGACATACTGAAGGGGCACTCTTCAAAGGTTCTCTGCAATCTCATATGCCTGTTCATAGAAATATTCCTGGGCATTCAGCGGTTCTTCATCCGTTGGCAGGATCCGGTAGATTCCCTCACCGTTTTCCTGACGGGCCTGCTGATTGTCTTTCAGCATGATCCGGAACATTTCCAGAAGGCGTGCTTTGATTTCTTCGTCATAAACCGGAGCAGCTACTTCCACACGGCGCAGAGTGTTTCTGGTCATAAAGTCTGCGGACGCAATATAGATTTTTTCTCTTCCTTCACTTCCGAAAATATAGATTCTGGAATGTTCCAGAAAACGTCCGACGATACTTCGTACATGAATATTTTCCGTCTTGCCTGGAACCTGTGGAATCAGACAGCAGATCCCACGGATCACCATATCGATTCGTACACCGGCACAGGAAGCTTCCACCAGTTTCTCCATGATTTTCTTATCCGTAAGGGAATTCATCTTCAGTCCAATGTAAGCCGGTTCCCCTGCTCTGGCATGTGCAATCTCTTCATCAATCATATCCAGAATCTTATTCTGCAGGCATTTCGGAGCCACCAGCAGATGCTCCACATGTTTGATCGTCTCTCCCATGGCAAGAGCCTGGAATACATTAGCTGCTTCCAGTCCGATATCTACATTATAAGTCATCAGCGACAGATCCGTATAAAGCCGTGAAGTTTTTTCGTTATAGTTTCCGGTACCGATCTGTGTATAATATTCAATCTGTTCATCTGTTTTTTTCGTGATCAGACAGAGTTTTGAATGAACTTTATAGCCATCCAGTCCGTAGATGACACGACACCCTGCATCCTCCAGCAAACGGGACCATCCAATATTGTTTTCTTCATCAAAACGTGCTTTCAGTTCCACCAGTACCAGCACTTCTTTTCCATTTTCTGCCGCTTCGATCAGTGCTTCTACTACTTTACTCTGTTTGGCCACACGATACAGCGTCATCTTGATGGAAACCACATCTTTATCGTTGGCTGCTTCGTGGAGCATATTCAGAAACGGATTGATACTTTCATACGGATAGGAAAGCAGTTTGTCCTTCTCTTTAATCTGATCCAGAATCGGACGGTCACCGGTAAAGGCCGGGGATTTTCTTGGTGTTCTTCTTTCATAGAATAATTCCGGAATCTTACGAAGAGCATCCTCGATCTGGAAAACGAAGGACAGATCCAGCGGTGCCTGACTGTGGAATACATACTGTGATTTTATTGCCAGATGTTCACAGATCAGTTTCACACTGCCCTCGCTGAGTTTTCTGGAAAGTTCGATCCGCACCGGTGCAAGTTTCTTTCTTTTTTTGATCAGATCTGCCATAAATTCCCGGTAATCCAGATCTTCATCGTACAGCGCATCGGCATCAATATCTGCATTTCTGGTTACACGAAGCAGGGATTTTTCTTTTACCTGATACCCCTTGAATACTTTTGGAATGTAGTGGAGGATCAGTTCTTCCGACAGCATATACGTATTGCCTCCCGGCAGGTGGATCAGCCGTTCAAATACACCGCTTCCACACGGTATAATCCCCAGGCGTTCTTTTCCGCTCTTGGTGGTCAGGACAACCACCGCATAGATTTCTTTATTTTTCAGGAATGGGAATGGCTGTCGTTTTCCCACAATGGTCGGTGAAATCAAGCCGGAAATCTCCATATCAAAATATGCTTCCAGAAATTTATTTTCTTCTTCCGTGATCTTACTGAAATCCACCAGACGAACGCCGTATTCCTCAATCTTTTCCATGAGTTTTCCATACACTTCATCTTTTCTCCTGTTCAGGATCTCCACCTGTGGAAGAATCGCCTGAATCTGTTCTTTCGGCGTCATATGTGTTTTATTATCTCTGGAATCTTTTGCCACCAGCATCTGATCGATCAGCGAGCCTACACGCACCATAAAGAATTCATCCAGATTGCTCTGATAGATCGATGCAAATGTCAGGCGCTCACACAGCGGCACCTTCGGGTTCTCCGCTTCTTCCAGTACACGTTCATTAAATTTCAGCCAGGACAGTTCCCGGTTCATATAAATTGTCTCGTTCATTGCTTATCCCTTTACTTTCTTCTACCTTTTATCCAATTGTCACATTCACAAAAGTACTATATCAACTTTTCTTTAATTCTATGTTGATGCTCTGTAAAATTCATGTTAAAAACTCATTTTGCTACACATTATTTTCCTTTCAGTTCATACAGATCCGTTCTCCGTGCGGATAATAATGGTAGCTGTTCGCGGATCGCATCCACGCGGTCCAGATCTATTTCCGTGATCTGAATGCCCGGTTTCTCATCCATCTGTGTCACCACATCCCCCCAGGGTGACACGACAAGAGAATGACCCCAGGAGATATATCCTGCCTGCTCGTCTCTTGCATCGGAAGTTCCGATCATATAGCACTGATTGTCCACCGCTCTTCCCCTGAACATTAACTCCCAGTGTGCCGGTCCGGTTGTCATGTTAAAGGCTGCCGGTACCAGGATCATTCTGGCGCCCCGCAATGTCATCAGCCGTACAATCTCCGGAAATCTGCAGTCAAAGCAGATACAGATTCCCATTTTCCCAAACTCCGTATCAAAAACGGTAATCTGATCTCCGGCGGTCAGTGTCGCGGACTCCTGATAGCACTGTCCGTCCTTCACGGCGATATCAAACAGATGCACTTTGCGGTGTTTTGCAATCTGGTTGCCCTGCCGCTCAAAGACATAAGCGGTATTGTACACATGTCCTTCCTTATCTTTTTCCGGTACACTTCCGGCTGACAGATAAATCTTGTATTTTTTTGCAAGAGCACTTAACCGTTGCCAGGTTTCTCCCTGTTCCATTTCCGCATAGACCGGAAAACAAGGTGTCTGGTACGGGCAGTTGAACATTTCGCCCAGGGTTACCAGATCAATGTTTTCGTCCTTTATACGTTTCAGATTCCGCTCCAGTTCTTCCAGATTTTTGCTTTTTTCTTCATAAACATGAGCCTGAATCTGGGCGATTTTCACCTTCATTTTTTCTCCCCCTTTCTGTCACAAATATTTGTAATTCTCTGACTTTAGTATAGATTTTCCATAACTTTTTGTCAATTTATCCTTAAAAAAAGGAGGGGATTTTCCTCATGAAAAGCCTTTTTCAAACACGCTCTAACATATTTTACTTCCGTTCGCGGTAAGTTTAAATCTGCAGCCCAGCATTTCCGCTGCACGTCTGCACATCAACATCCGTTTTAAAAAAATTTCAAAATAATCCATCACACTGCAGATGGAATCGTCCAACTCCAGTCTCATGTGAATGACTTTCTTCTCAGGATCAATCTCAAGGTTTGAAGAAAGTGCCGCATAATTTACCCGGTCATGGATATCAAAATTTGCCGGTACCGGATTCTGTACCCGATTTCTGCGCACATCTGTTTTATCTGCCAGGATCAGTGCCGCAGAAACCGCATCTACCGCCGTACCGGTTTCTTCATCGTGTTGTCCAATAGCCGAAGTAATCGTCAGAATATCTTCCAGCTTCATTTCCCGTTCTTTTAAGATTCCATATGCAAGCACAGCACTGCTGTGTGCATGATCATAGCGATTCACGGTATTTCCGATATCATGCATATAGCCTGCAATTTTTGCCATCTCCACCTGTCGTCTCCGATACCCCAGTTCCTTCAGGATCCTTCCTGCCGTCTCCGCCACTTTCACCGCATGTTTTCTGGAATGTTCGGTATATCCCAGTACTTTCAGGTTACGGTTTCCCTGTTCAATTAAAAGGTTGATCTCCCGATCATTTCTTATCTGTTCATATCCCGGTTTCATCTGTATTCCTTCTTTTCTGTTCTCTTTTCCAGCCGTTGAATTGCGTCCATGGCCAGTTCTGACCGCTCACATTCCTCCGGACTCATGGTGATCTGCCAGCATAACGAACTTCCTTTCATATGCTCTGCTGCATAAGAAAGTCCGTTGGTGCGCTCATCCAGGAATGGCCGGTCAATCTGATTGGGATCTCCCAGCAGAATAATCTTTGTATTTTTCCCCGCACGGGTGATGATTCCTTTGATCTGATTTGGGGTAGTATTCTGTGCTTCGTCGATAATCAGATACGTTTGAATCAGGGAACGGCCACGGATAAAGTTCAAAGCTTCGGCCTGGATCAGCTCCCGCTCAAAAATCTCTTCTATCTTCCCTTTTAATTCATTTTCATCTTTATAGCGTTCCTCTTCATTGGAATCGATCAGCTGTTCCAGATTATCCATGATCGGCCGCATCAGCGGAGAAATTTTTTCCTGTTCGTCACCTGGAAGGAAGCCAATATCATCGTCAAACTGGGCATTTGGACGGCAGATCAGAATCCGGCGATACTCTCCTGACGGATGATTCAGAACTTTCTCCAGTCCAACGGCCAGCGAATAAAAAGTTTTACTGGTTCCCGCCATCCCTTTTACGATCACAAGCGGTGCTTTCTCCGCCGGCTGCATCAGTGCTTCCTGGAAAAAATACTGCCCTGCATTTCTCGGATGGATGCCATATGGCTCGGCTTTTCGATAGGCCAGTTTACGGATCATCTCTCCCTCTACTCTTCCCAACTGGCTTTTTTTCTCCGACTGATCACTTCTCAGAATCAGAAACTGATTCTCTGTAAGTTCCGGATAAACCTTTTCTCCCTGCTCATCTGCTTTATACACAACCGCGACAGGTATTCCCTTTTCCTTAAAATCTTTGAAATACTCTTCCGGTACAAATACTTCATCCCTTCCGGTATATTGAAGTTTCTGTTCTTCTACCTGCTCCGCCTCAAAATCTTCTGCCTGGATTCCAAGAAGTTGTGCTTTCAACCGCAACAGCAGATCTTTGGTTACCAGGATCACCGGATCTTTTTCTTTCTCACGCATCCCAACACACACCTGAAGAATACGATTGTCTGCTCTGTCATCCGGAAGTTCCTCCGGCAGTTCCACATATACAAAGTTTTTTTCGATCCGAAGAATTCCTTCCTGTCCGATTCTGACCCCTTTCAGAAGATCTCCCTGATGTCTCAGCTGTTCCAGACAGCGAATGACTTTTCTGGCATTGGCTCCTTTTTCTCCTTCTGCTTTTTTCAAATGATCCAGTTCTTCCACAACCACCAGCGGAATTACAATCCGATTTTCCTGAAAAGCCCACAGAGCATTTGGTGCTTGAATCAGTACATTCGTATCAATTACATAATTTTTCATGCCTGTTTATCCCTCCTGCAAAATCTTCCGAAATCTGTTTCATCGCACATCAGGTGCGATGAAACAGATTTTTAAAAAAATGATGAATCACCCTTTTACAGGTGTTTCATCATTTTATGAAATCAATATGAAATTTCAGATATCTTTTAGAAAAATCAACGTAAAATATTTTTATTTTCCCATCGACTGCTTTTCTCACTGCAGATTTCATTCCACTCACAGTCCCCGCAGATCTTCTCCCGCAATCCTGTATCGATTACCTTTTTCTGGACTTTCTGCGCAAATTCCAGAAAGTTCAGTTCTTCTCCTTCTGTCAGCCCGCAGGCCTCCAGCACGCCATGATCATACCGGAACACTTTTTCCTGCGCTTCACAGATTTCCTTTTTTTCTCCGGGATTTTCCTCATCGGTAAGGAACTGATGATTCGGGCACGCACTGCAGATCTCGTCCAGCGAAACCACCAGCCGGATCGGAACATCCTGTTCCAGAATGTGTAACATTTTCTCCATATGTGCGGAAAATCCTTCGCTGTATCCTTTTCCTATAAAATACGCCAGACACATCCCGTGATGCGGACGCACCGGTATTCGTTTTTTCTCCATAGTTTTCTCATTTCTCACAGCCATCTGCTGTATTGTTATTTCTGATTCCGATATGCTTCCACGCCCCGTTTCAGCCGTTCACAGCCATCCGCGATCCGGCTTCTCTGGCATGCCAGGTTGATGCGTAAAAACTGTTCGCCAGTTTTTCCGTACTGCGCGCCTTCCGACACATAAAGACCTGTCGTTTTGCGAATCGCATCGGCAAGTTCTTTCGCGCTGCATCCGAGCGCACTGCAGTCCAACCACAGAAGGTAGGTCGCATCTGCCTCTGTCACTTTCAACTGCGGAATCTCTTTTCGGATATAGTCGGTCATGTATGCACGGTTTTCGAAAAGATATGCACGGAGTTCTTCCAGCCAGTCTTCCCCCTTGGTAAATGCCGCGATCGCCGCACCGATGGCAAATACATTCGGTTCTGCCACCTCATCCGTATTCAGTGCACGCCACACTTTATGGTGCAGTGCCTCGTTCGGGATCATCACGGCTGCTGTCTGGATGCCTGCAATGTTAAATGCCTTCGTCGGTGCGATACAGGTCACACTGATATTTTTACACGTCTCGGAAGCCGCCGCAAACGGAAGGTATCCGGTGCCAGGTCGGGTGATATCACAGTGGATCTCGTCCGACAGAACAGTTACATGATATTTTTCGCACAGTTCTCCCACCCGTGCCAGTGTCTCCCGCTCCCAGATTCTTCCCACCGGGTTGTGCGGGTTACACAGGATCATCAGTGAAGTCTGCGGATCCGATAATTTTTCCTCCAGCGCCTCAAAATCCATCTCATACTGTTCCCCGTCATATGCCAGCGGGCATTCCACAACATTTCTTCCGTTGTTGACGATGGAATTAAAGAAAATATTATACACCGGTGTCTGGATCAGCACATTTTCTCCCGGTGTGGTCAGCTTGCGGACCGTACTTGAGATCGCCGGTACAACACCGGTACAGAAGGTCAGCCATTCTTTTTTGATGGAAAACTGATGGCGTCTCTCCCACCAGTCCATGTAGGCCTGATACCAGTCTTCTTCCACATCCGTGTAGCCGAACACACCGTGTGCGGCCCGCTTTTCAATCGCCTCCCGTACAGCCGGGGCCGTCTGAAAATCCATATCTGCCACCCACATCGGCAGTTCACCTTCTGCCACATCCCATTTCAGAGATCCGGTATTTCTCCGGTCTGTGATCTGATCAAAATCATAGTTGCTCATGCTGTATCTTCCTCTCTGTTTTTTGCAGTCTGTCCTATGCCTCGACTTCTTTTCCCTGTACAAAAATCTTCGTCTTTGACGGATCTACCTTATCTTTTTCCACCGTCAGTTCTTTGATCTCATCCGCACGGATCACACCGCTCGACGGATTCAGCACGCTGTCGATGGTTCCGTGGATCTTGGCATCTACAGAAGAGTATTCAAATGCCAGTGTCGTATTGATCAGCTTACAGTTTTTCATCACCAGATTGTCAATATAACACATGCCCTGCAGACTCTCGATCGTACAGTTTACCAGTGTCAGATTCTTCGCATTCCATCCCAGATATTCTCCGGAGATAAAGGAATCGTACACCGTTACATTTTCACTGTTCCAGAATGCATCCTTGGACAGCATCGTTGCGTTGTGTACTTCCATATTTTTTACACCGTCAAAGGAATAATTTCCCACCAGCCGGAAGTTTTTCAGCACCAGATCCTGGCAGTTCATACCGAAATAATCGCCCTTTGCATCCACATGATCCAGTTCCACATTCTGACAGCTCCACAGCGTCTCTGCCGCATTCGGGAAAGTTACATTGGTCAGTTTCAGTCCGTTACACCGGCGGAAATTCTTCGGTGCTTCGATCACTGCGTTAGTCACTTCGATCCGGTCTGTATACCACACACCCGCGCGTGCCATCTCAAACCAGGTACAATCCACCGCCTTGATATCTTTCGCATACCACAGCGGATATTTCCATTTGAACATGCTTCCGTATAATTCAATATTTCTGCTCTCTTTTAACGGAGACTCTCCGTCGTCAAAAATAGTATCATAAATTTTCAGATCCTTCCCCTGAAACAGCGCACGCTCGCCGGTCAGAAACTCCTGATGAATCTCTTTCATTTTTTTTCCATCTCCCATAATTCTCTTCTCCCATTCTGCTGCCATATATTTCGTTATTCTGACAAGCTTATATAGAATTATTGTATTCCATTTTGTCAGATATGGCAAATACTTGTTTCGTATATCTTACCATAGGTTCTGCCTATAGATAGCATGCGCCACTGCCTGTCCGGATATTCCCGACAGACAGTGGTGCATCTCTCAGCTTCCTGCAATCCACAAAAGCACTCTGCACACAACCGGCAGTGTCACGATCCCGCAAAGGGTGGTCAGCATCACCCCTCCCAGCGAATATTCTCCGTCGGAACCGGAGGAATTAGCGAGCATGACTACGGAGGACATGGTCGGCATCGCGGTGATCAGGGACATGGTCATACGGATTTCTTCCGATACCGTGATGAAGCCCAGGACAAGGTAAAACAGTACCGGAAAAATCAGCATTTTACAGATGATAATTCCATATAATTCGATCTGTTTTACATATTTTCGGATATCCATACAGGCAAACACTCCGCCAAGATAGATCATCGCAAGCGGTGTCGCCGTCGCTCCGATATTCTGGAATCCCGTCTGGAAGACACCCGGAAGTTTCAGCCCGGTCAGTACGAAAAGGACTGCCAGCGCGATGGCAACTGTCGCCGGATTGATCAGCTTTTTCGGATCAAACTTTCCTTTTCCACTCGGGGAGGTCAGTTTCACTCCTACCGTCCACATCGCCAGCTGATCCACGATGGTAAATACGGATACATACAGCATGCCCCGTTCCGGGAAAATGCTGGTAATGATCGGGATTCCCATAAATCCCACATTGCCAAACATCGTCATCGCCCGGTAGATCTGCGACCGGTCACCTTCTACATGAAACAGTTTTGTCAACGCAACGCCCAGTCCAAATAAGAGAATCGAGGCTGTCACGGCCAGTCCGATGATGGACAGCGATTTTACCAGTGCCACCCGGTCTATCTGACTGACCACATTGACAAAGATCATCGTCGGCAGCGAAAGTTTCATCACTACCCGGGCGATCCAGTCGAGTCCCTTATCACTCAGCACACCGGTCCGCACAAGTATCACACCGATGACAAGGTAAACGATAAACAGCTCAATCTGTTCCATCAAAATCCAAAATGTATTCATTTTTTCGTTTCCTGTTTTCTTTATTTCTGTATATTTCCCGCCATATAGGATTGCAGGATTTCTTCTGTCGGCAGCCCTTCATTGTCGCCGCGGTGCTGCACCTGGATCGAGCCGATCGCATTGCCCCGTTTCGCACATTCGGTCACCGGAAGACCTTTCAGCAGTCCGCTCAGTACACCAACAGCAAATCCATCTCCCGCGCCCACGGTATCCACCACTTTTTTCACCGGATACCCCGGGATCATATCTCGGACTACTTCCCCGTTTTCTTTCTTTTCGGATACATAAGCGCCGTTCTTTCCATCTTTGATCACGACGAGAGCCGCGCCCTTCTGATGATAAAAATCAGCCGCTTTTTCTTTATCTGTCGTGCCCGCAAGGATCTCACATTCCCCGATTCCCGGCAGTACCACATCTGCGTAATTTGCCAGATCGTTCAGAACCTTTCTCATCATCTCATCATTTTCCCAA
>OBJF01002827.1_pt1 | contig 11859 bp, 9 predicted proteins | sample 1519091 | NCBI WGS metagenome assembly OBJF01 (sample SAMEA2452124, study PRJEB22498) | human gut metagenome | biome: human feces; feature: human gut; material: feces | place: Australia | collected 2012
GAAACCGCAGGCCTATATCGGAGAGACCGAAAATTTTAAGGAACGGGTAAAAGACCATGACAGCAAAAAAGCATTCTGGCAGAAAGCGCTTGTCTTTGTTTCAAAAGACGAAGATATGACCAAAGCCGACGTGCAATATCTGGAATATCGCGCAATTGTAGTAGCCAAACAGTCGAACTCGTTTGTATTGAATGAGAACAAGCAGATTCCCAAAGCTCCAAATCTTCCCGAACATCAGAGAGATGCCATGGATGAGTTTTTTGAGGATATCAGGTTCCTCGCATCATTCATTGGTTGTGACATCTTTGAAATATCCCAGCCAAAGGAAGAGCACCTGTTTTATACAAAAGCCCGAGGCTGTAATGCAAAAGGATTTTATAATTCTGCAGGATTTACTGTGTTAAAGGGTAGTATCATCGCCAATAATTGCGTTCCTTCTTTTACATGGAAAGCAAAGCGAGAAAAGATGGTCGAGGAATATGCTACTTTGAATAACGGTGTTTGGATAATGGATTCTGACAAAACCTTCTCCAGTCCCAGTACAGCCGCCGATTTTTGTATAGGGCGGCCAGCCAATGGATGGAATGAGTGGAAAGATAAAGACGGTAATACACTGGATTTTATATACAGGAAACAATTAGAATAACGGATAATATCAATGTAGAGTGCAGTGATATGATTGGATTTAATTTAGTGATTTCGATTTTACAAATAAGTTAAAAACGCTATGTCAATGAAATATTTATTGAATAGTAGTATACCATAATAATGAAAGAATACATTATAAATATACTTTTCCAGATGGCAAGGTATACATCGGGCAAACAAGGCGTAATCCCGCGATACGACATCGCGAGTATATTAGTCCAGTAACAGGTCCTACAAATGGTTGATTTTGGAAAGTATATTTAACTTTTCATACTTGCAAATATGAGATTGTTTGCCGGATTTTCAATGGAGTTGTAGCTGAGATTATCCAGTTAAGGAAATCACGTTTGCCAAAGTCCATGATAGAAGTTCGCATAATTATGAACCAGTTTTTGTAAGAGAGTATGTGGTATTGTTCATTGGACATTCATAACTTGATTCTGATAGTGGAATTTGGCCATAGATATAGAAAATTAGGGAAAACAATATCAATAGCATACCAACCAGGCAAATCATAAAACTGTCCAGCTCTCTGCCGAATAATTCCGAGTTTTTCTATGAATGATGTCGTGTTCATGTAACGAGGTCTTTTCGCCTTGTTAGATGTGATTTGGGGTAATCCTGAAATGTTCACGCCATTTTAAGTTTCTTTTCAAGCTGAGGTAAGCACTTCTAAGTCTTGGATATGTGTAGGTTGATTTCCCGGATTTTCTGTCAATAGTTCGTCCCTTTATGAAGTTACTCCATGCTCGTGCCATTTTTCCAATGTACGTATAAAGCCCTCTTTATCGGTATGTGTAATCATTTTGGAGATTGCAAGTAGTTCTTGTGAGGCTTTCATATCTGGTTTCTTTGTGAGATAATGTCTTATAATCATTATCTGATGAAACTGGCACATTTGTACCTTATACTGTCGGAGGGATTGAAACAAGCCGCGTAGTCCATCACAGACAATACCGTGAATAATGAATCCATGGGAACGCAAGAACTCCACACCTTTGAGATAATCCGTAATGGTTTCTGTACGGACAAATTTGTGCCACAGTATTTTGTTACGAAAAGAATCCTTAATGACCATGAGGCCAAAATTGCGCCCCCAATAGGTTGTATCCATATTAATGACCATTTCTTTATGACGGGAAATCACATGGACATGACACATAGATTTGAACCTACGCCCAATAGTACTTTTGTTAACATTATATTTAGAAGCAAACTGATCTAAGGTCTGGTTTCCCTCAATGTATTCGGACTTTAAGACTTCGTCATCGAGACGGAAACCTCCTACGAACTGACGACCGAAAGATTTACATTTATATAGCTGTTTGTTCCTTTTTTGACTATTTTTTCTTGGTCGCGGAAGAACCACACCAAAAGCAGTTTTTTTATTCACAATACTTTAAATGCTGCAAAAGTACACGATATACTATTACATTCATATTGATTATCAATGGTTTACGCCTTAAAAGGTAGACTACTCAAAAATTTACTTGTTTTTTTGCGAAAAATCGAAGATTTAACATTTTTTTCATCACCCCTCTCCGAACGGAGGGGATAAAGGCAAAAACAGCCTTTTGGGGCCCCGACAGACCTCGTCTGCAAAGATAGGGCATGTCGGGGTTTATTTCGCCCAAAAGGGATGTAAAATCGAGTATGGATTCACGGATATTTTCGGATTCAGAGTGAGGTATTTTGTGCTTGATCGGAGTGCCCGTTGGGGACCGACCTTTACATCCGGATTGCTTATAAGATTTGCAGCCAAAAGAAAAATGGCCGGAACCATTTAGCCATGGCGCAGCCATCTCTTTTCTTCCCTTATTTTGACTTTACTTTAATGAACGTATATATGAATACGGGGATAAAGTAAAGGTGATGATTCTATGGAAAAGTGTAGATTTCAAGTCTCAATTTTGATAGAAAAGTGTATAAATGGAGTCTGATTCGTTGGGAAAAGTGTGAGATTACAGATATTATTCGCTTGAAAAAATGTATCGAACTTTGGTTTATTCGCTAGAAAAAGTGTAATTTTGTCATTGGAGAATAAAGTTGTGCCATGCTTAAAAGGAAAATAGAAACATATTTAGCCGACTGGAAACAGTCTAAGGACAGAAAGCCTCTAGTGATAAAAGGTATACGCCAATGTGGAAAGACATATATTGTCCAGAAATTCGCAAGGGAGAATTATGATAGCGTGGTCTATATGAATTTCATTCTTGAACCAGACAAGAAGTCTGCCTTTACTGGCAATATAGATGTTGATACTATCATTCTCAACCTCTCAGCTTTGATCCAGGGCAGTCGTTTCATTGAAGGAAAAACCTGCATTATCCTTGACGAGATTCAAGAATGTAAGGAAGCAAGAACTGCCTTGAAGTCATTCCATATAGACGGACGTTTCGATGTTATCGCAACAGGTTCTCTTTTGGGAGTGAAAGGCTACGGCCAAAGCAAAAAAAAGAAAGAAGATATAGGACAAGATTCAGTTCCTGTCGGATATGAAACAGTGATTGACATGTACCCGTTGGATTTTGAAGAGTTCCTATGGGCAAACGGTATCAGTCCTACTGTTATTGATTCTGTAAAATCATGCTTTGAGAACGAGACGGTTGTCCCCGAGGGGGTTCATAAGGCCATGATGGAGTTGTTGTACAGATATGTCATTGTCGGAGGTTTGCCGGAAGTGGTGAATTGTTTCCTTGAGACCAAGAATATCGAACTTATATATAAGTTACAGCGAAATCTCATTGCCGAATACGAAGAGGATATGGTCAAATATGCAGATGATGCAGACAAACCCAATATCCGTGAATGTTTTGAATCTATTCCGAAGCAATTGGCTAAAGAGAACAAGAAATTCCAATATTCAGTTGTAAAAAAGGGAGGAAGGTCTTCTCAGTACATCGGTAGTATTCAATGGCTGGAGGATGCCGGGATTGTCCGTAGATGCTATAACATACAAACCACGGAACTGCCGTTAGAGGGAAATTCCATCAAGGACTGTTTCAAAGTGTACACTACCGATATAGGTCTCCTTGTGGCAATGCTCGACTACGGCACTCAGGCGGATATTTTAAAGGGTAATCTTCTTGGATACAAGGGAGCTATCTTTGAGAATCTGATGGCGGATTTTCTATGTAAATCCGGTCAAAAATTATACTATCTCCATAAGGATAGCGGACTTGAATTAGACTTTCTGGTAAGATTCAAAGGCGAATGTGTTATCCTTGAAATTAAAGCAAAAACAGGTAAGTCAAAAAGCATGACTACAGTTCTTAAAAACAAGGATGTATATCATGTTAAAAATGCAATCAAGCTAGGACAATATAATGTTGGACGCGAGGGAGATATACTTACTATTCCGCTATACATGGGATTTCTTGTTAACGACAAACTTGCTGACGTTATCATTCCTGATGTTGATGTGAATTTATTGAATGTATAAATGAACAGTTGTTATTTGCAATGAAAATCCTATAAATTAAATGATATGAAATCAAAATACCCGAAGCTTGCTCCTGATAAGATAGAAAGTCTGTCAATGTGCGAGGTGTTTGTGTTCGGGTCAAACCTTCAGGGGCATCATACCGGAGGAGCTGCGCGTTATGCATATAAACATTTCGGTGCTGAATGGGGAGTAGGTATTGGCCCAACTGGGCAATGTTATGCCATACCGACCATGCATGGTGGTGTTGATGATATCCGCCCATATGTCGAAGACTTTGTAAAATATGCGAAATCTCATCCGCTAAACCGATTTCTTCTAACCAGGATAGGATGTGGAATAGCAGGATTCTCAGATAAACAGATGGCAATGCTTTTCTATGATGCCGGTGCCTCAAAATTGCCCAATGTTGCATTTCCAGAAGAGTGGATAGTCTGGTATGCGACCTTTGCTTCTATTGACCAGTGTTCATACATGTCCGAGCCCAATGTTCCTGAAGTGTTGACAGATGATGTTCTGCGCGAGTTGTGCCGTGAATATCTCTACCAGATAGGTGCCGGCATACGGACTGGCTTGCCTTTTGTGCGTATTCGTTATGTTCTTGATGACAATAAGTTCGGTTATGCATATTTCGGGCAGTTCTTTTTTTACGGAGATCAGCTTTATGTGTGGGATCGGGATGAAATCTGGAAGGATACCCACAATCAGGGTGTCGTGGTCGATACCTTCCATGATGAATGTGATGGCAGAGGTTACGCACATCCCGTCATCTTTGCTGGTGTTTGTACCAATCTGAAGGATATCCATGGTGACTTCATATATACTGGCGATGTTGTTCGTACTGACAAATTGCACGACAGTTTGTTGGGTGTTCAAGCCATTAATTATCCGGAAGAGTATGGTATCATACTTGACAACCACTCTCTGCCATTAAAGGAATGCCAACAGATAGAACGTATGGGAACAGTGTTTTATAACCTGGGAAAAGACACTTTCCAACCTGATATTATTCGTGAAGGTTGCAATGAACTGCTGAATCTATTGGGCCCTAGATTGCCGTTTGAGGAGGTGCATAGGCACATACGCTTTACTCCAAACTTCTATACAGATGAATGGCAATACATTGCTATGGAGAAACTTCGAGATGAAGATTTTGACTGGAGATAGAGCAAATCTAAAATATCTTAACTTCATAGAATATTATAAGAATTTCAAATAATATGGCTGATAATCCTAGAATACTAAATTTCTATCACTTATTGAACTACAGATTCAATATCCCAGAATACCAGAGAGGTTACAGATGGGAAAAGAAGCAAGTGGTAGATTTGATGAATGATTTAAAAGATTTTATTGATAGAAGAGCTGCTAATCAGTTGAAAGATAAGGAGTTTTACTGCCTTCAACCAGTAGTTGTATATAAAATAGGTGATAATCATTATGATGTAATAGATGGGCAGCAAAGACTCACTACATTATATCTTATCCTGCAAGCTTTGAAAACTACTATCGAGGATAATTGTGATAATCAGAATATATATCAGATAGGCTATTCAAAGTTTATTGACGACCCTAAGGAGAGTGATTACTTGAATAATAACTACTTTCTGAATGATGATGACAAGCAATACCTTACGGCAGATAATTTCTTTATTCGGCAAGCCTATGTCGAAATATGTAATTGGTTCCGCAATAATAAGCGTTGTCGCGTCCCATTTGCACAAATGTTAATGAACAATGACAGTAACTCCAATTTAGCAGATGAGGATAAAAAAGATCTCAGGGTAATATGGTATGAAACTGACTATGGGAGAAAAGATTGCTATGACCCCGTACAGTTGGAAAAGGACTCTATTGAGATATTCAATCGACTGAATTATGGGCAGATAAAACTAACAGACACGGAACTTGTCAAGGCCCTCATTATGCAAAGTGACTGCTATTTAGGAGAGAAGTATGCCAGCATGGAGCAGTGGACCAGTAAAGTTGCGGCTGATTGGGATAATATGGAAAAGAAACTCCATAATCCATTTTTCTGGTCGATGTTAAATGCTGTGGAAGATGCTAACAATCCGTCGCATATCAGTTTCCTTCTATCGTTTGCAGCAAAAGATATTTATGAAGAAAAAGCAGAAGATGAGTACTTCAGGGACATCAAGAGGGATAACCATTTTGATTATGTTGTTATAGACAGATGGCTTTCACAACCAGGTGGCAACCGAGAAATGCTGGTGAAGGATTTATGGAATAGAGTAATGGATATTTTTTCATTATTTGAGAGTTGGTACGAGGATTTAGAAATTTATCATCGAATTGGTATGTTGGTGCTGTTCCTAGAGAGAACAAAAGAACGAGATAGTCGAGTTAATAATTTAATCCGCGAGCTTTATGCTCAGAAGTCACTGAGAAAATCAGCTTTCATTAATATCCTAAATGGCAAGATTGCTTCAGCAGTGAAGATATGCTCTAAAAATAAGGATAATGAGACAAACACCTTAAAATCGATCAACTATCACGACAATCCGGAAGAGATAATAAAGGTGCTAGAACTAGTCAATGTCATTGATCATCACAGAAGACCGAATGACAACAGTCGTTTCCCTTTTCATCTATTTAAGAAATATAACGTTACAAGTCTTGAGCATATACATCCGCAAAATATTGTGGATCTGTCTTTCAAAGATGCGTGTTCATGGTTAAACAGGAAGGTATACGAACTTAAAGGTCATGATTTGGAGAGCCTTGATGATAAGGACTTAATTCCTGCGGCCAAAGAAGCAGCTGAAGCCCTTCAACATTCGTTGGTATATCTTGACGAAGATGTGGAAGACAAGGTGGTGAGAGAAGCAAATAAGAAGGCTAATCAAAAAGCTGCAAAACAGTATGAATCATCAAAGGAAATCAAAGAGTTAATGGGCAAAGTTGACAAAGTGTTTGACGAATTGGCTGGAATGAAAGACGAAGAGATGCACTCAATCAGAAATATGGCTCTTGTTGACAAAAAGACAAATTCCGCACTTCAAAATTATCTTCTTGATACCAAGAGAAATATACTTAAAGAACGGAGCGAAGCTGATCCATCAAGCGAGAAACACACATATGTTCCTATTACCACCGTACTAGCCTTTAATAAGGCTTTTTCAAAATATGTCAAGGAATTGAAGTTCTGGTCTTTGTCTGACAGAGACGCCTATTATGCTCATATTGAATCCATCTACAATGAATTTGTAAAATGAAAGACTTACATACATTCGGAGAACTAATCCGGGAGAACAAAATAGTAATTCCAAAAATACAAAGGGATTATGTACAAGGAAGTAATGCGCAACAAGAGAAAAGAGATGAGTTTCTTGCTGTGTTGCTAGATCATTTGGTATCAGATAAAGAATACCATTTGGATTTTATCTATGGTACAGGAGGCACTGACCAAGGAGAATTTCTTCCGTTGGATGGACAACAACGGCTTACTACGATATTTCTGATACATTGGGTTCTTTCTCAAAGATCTGGTATTAGAGATATTGAGGTCAAAGATTATTTTTCGATGCAAAAAGTGGTGTTGGGAGTACAGTTTTCTATATTATATGAATATTTTATAAATTTATAATAGGCTTTTCATTTAGAAGAGCCTTTAAATTTTGGGATAAAAGTAATGACGATGATTTATAGAATGGATAAATTAAGACAACAAACCGACGATTTTGGACATTAATCTAATTTTAGGGAGGAGACAGGTCACAGACATTATACGAAAAAACTCCTACAATATCAAATATTGTAGGAGTAGTTGTACATTTACTGTCCATTTCTGTCCAGCGTTTCTGTGATCCGCTTGGGGCTCGAACCCAAGACCCCAACATTAAAAGTGTTGTGCTCTACCAGCTGAGCTAGCGAATCTAACCTTGTTGCTTTTTGTAAAAGCGTTGCAAAGGTAGAACTATTTTTTCTTTTTGCAAAATTATATATCCATAAAAATATGTTAAATAACATCTTTCATTCTTATGCCTCTTCCGAGACAGAAGAGTCTGTAGGAGAATCTGGTGGCTCGACAGAATCGTCTCCTATCACATAACGCTGATAATAAGACAGACACAACGTCGTTAACGGAAGAGCGATAATCATACCGACAAAACCGAGCAATGTACCCCAAATAGAAAGCGAGAGCAAGATAATAGCGGGATTCAATCCTGTGACCTTACCCATAACCCGAGGAACGATAAACACATCTTCGATAATCTGAACTATGATAAAAACCAATATGCAAGCACCGAACAGCAACCAGAAATTAGTTCCGGTATCGGATGCCGAAACAAGACATAGCAGGATCGTCGGAATAATACCGATAAGTTGCAAATAGGGAACCATATTCAATACCCCGATGAACAGCCCCAATACAATAGCCAACGGCAACCCTACAATCAAGAAACCTATACTGAATAAGATACCTACCAAACCGGCGACCAACGCCTGTCCCCGGAAATAGCGGTTCATACTCTCCTCTATATCGTTTCCTATCGAGACGAGCATAGGCCGGTATTTTTGCGGTATCATACGCTGGAACCCACACAATATCCTGTCATAATCGAGCAGTATAAAAACTATATACAACAGCACGACCAACCAACTCACGATATTGATGATTTCGCCCACCGAACCGGTGATGAAGCCCCAAGCCCCGGAAAAACTCTCCTCGATAATCGAGAGCCATTGTTCCCGACTCAATAATCCCGACAGCTCGGAAAAATTAATATTATCACGAATAAAATCATGTACGGCTTGCGGGACGAAAGGTATACTCGAAGAATTGTAAACATACTCACTCAACAGCTCCCTCATATGAGCAATCTCATCGATAATCGACGGCAGAAACAACACACACAACAAAGATATGGTTATCAACACTTCCAGAAAAGCCAGAGTGATGGCTACTACCCTGCCTTTCAATTTAAACACCCGCTTGTTATACACGACCAACGGATTGAGCATGTAGGCGACTATCCATGCTACAAGAAAAGGAAGCAAGGCTCCCCGAAGTATGTAAACCAAATAGAACAATCCCACGACGGAGACTACACCGAATAGAATACGGATAACACGATCGAACGTGTATGGTTGTCGGTCTACCATGACTATAACGATTTTAATTATACCCTACATAACAAATATTCGCGGTTCGAGTTTAATCCGAGTGTTCTTTATCCTCTCGGGCTTGCATCTCCTGCAAATAGCATCGGCGGCACAAAGGCTGATATTCGTTTTTCTCTCCCAAAAGCACCCGTTTATCGTTATCGACTAAACGATAGGAATAATTTGCCAAATGCCCGCATTTCACACAAATGGCATGGACTTTATATACATCGTCGGCTATCGACAATAACGAAGGCATAGGTCCGAAAGGAACTCGACGGAAATCCATATCCAACCCGGCGACAATCACCCTCGTCCCGTTATTGGCCAATTCGGAACAAACCTCGACAATACCTTCATCGAAAAATTGCGCCTCATCGATTCCCACGACATCGACCCCCGATGCCATCAACAATATACTGTGAGAATTATCGACCGGAGTGGAAAGGATAGAAGTACTGTCATGCGAAACGATATTCTCCTCGGAATAACGCACGTCGATGGCCGGCTTGAATATCTCTACTCTCTGACGGGCTATCTTGGCTCTTTTCAAACGGCGTATCAACTCCTCCGTTTTACCTGAAAACATAGACCCGCAGATCACCTCTATACTCCCCCTACGGTTTGTCTCATAATTACTTTCGGTCAAAACCATAATTACATTATATCTATTTTAATATTTTCAACAAAAGTAAAAAGATAGTTCGATTTTGGCAACCTTTCCCAAACTATTTCTCCCAAGAGAAAAACAGAATCGCCATGTAAAGAGAATCGCTTTTTCCTTCGGCTTATCTTTTCTTCGATAAATACAAGACAAAATACAATTCGGTAAAAAAGAGAAAAACACCCGTTTTTCACATCTCTGCGCTCACCTTTCACTATCTTTGTAACTACGAAGGTAGAATACGGTTCGGCATAGTCAAATCGGAAATACGATTTCTGTTTGTCTCTGTACTCACCTCTCGCTATCTTTGCAACAAATGCAACAGACAAAAACAATGGCAAAACGAATCTTATTATTTCTTCTCATATTCGGCTCATTACCGGTCATAGCCACCACGCAGCAGATTATCGATAAATTCGTATCCGACCCGGATTTTATTCCGTCGTCGATAGGGATTTGCATTACCGACGTCAAAACGGGAGAAACTATCGCCTCTTACAACGAACGACAAGCCATCATTCCGGCATCGACGATCAAAATTATTACGACCGCTACGGCTCTGCGACTGTATCGTCCCTCATTCTGTCTATACACGACAGTGGGACACACCGGAACAATAGACGAAACAGGAACTTTACACGGAGACCTTGTGATACACGGCGGCGGAGACCCGTCCTTAGGCTCGGCATACCGTTGTCGCCACACCGAAGATTTCATCGACCAAATCATACAAAGAGCTCTGTCCAATCACATCAAATCGATCGAGGGTCGCATAGTTGTCGATAATTCCTTATTCGACGAGCCTGCCATCTCTCCCAAATGGATGGTAGAAGATATAGCTTGGGATTACGGCACAGGCTGCCATGCTTTTTCATACAAAGACAACCGAATAGAGGTAAACCTGCGATACAATGGAAAATCGTATGACGTAACCGGAGTAAATCCGCCTAACCGTTTTGTCGTTGAGACCCGTTTGACAAAAGGTGAAAAAGGAAACATCACAGTCAAGTGTGAAAACAACCGATACACGATTTCGGGAACTATTCCCAAAAGAAAAGATCGATACCGTCTCTATTTGTCGATAGCCCGACCGGATAGCCTATTCATAACAGATTTACAAGAAAAATTTCAAACAGCGGGAATAGAGGTCAAAAACTCCAATCTCGGTCAACTCTCGGAAACGACATGGTTTCACTATCCGTCCGACTATCTCGGAGATATAGTACACAGCCTGAATGTACGCAGCGATAACCTGTATGCCGAAAGCATACTCCGACTCTTGTCTCTGTCGGCTCATGAGAAAGGGAGTGTAGAAAAAGGTATCGACATAATCCGTAAATACTGGCAAAATTACGAAGCCGACTCTCTCGAACTATTCATGTACGACGGTTCGGGATTGGCTCGCAACAATAAAGTTTCAGCCAAATATCTGAATTGCGTCCTCAAAGAAACAGCCCGAGACTCACTGATTGGAGAATATTTCGTGCAAACGCTTCCTTTGGCGGGAAAAGAAGGCTCTGTCTCCACATTTATGAAGCATGGAGAACTGCCCGGCGAACTACGACTGAAAAGCGGAAGCATGAGCGATGTACACGCCTACGCCGGATATTACACGACTCCCCAAAACCGATATGCGATAGTCGTCATGATCAACAACTATACATGCACGAGGGCTCAATTGAAACAAAAAATATCCGCTCTGCTGACTCAGGTTCTTTCTAAAAAAGAGTAATACCGACTAAAAAACTTTCACACGATACACGCATCTATCATTTTATTTATATTTTTGTGAAATAACTAAATGCATATGTTATGCTTCGAGATAGTCGTATCGTACACATCATAGACCTGTTAGGAGAGTTGAGGGAACTCTTGCTTGTCATCGATCAAGCGGGAGATACGGCTCCTGCCATACTGTTGAAATTGGCAAAAGAAAAAGCCGAAGAAATTACACGATCGACCCGTGAACTTCGACAGC